>Ga0265296_1000838_pt1 | contig 40620 bp, 44 predicted proteins | sample MunlanPumphouse1_FD_189073 | JGI IMG/M metagenome (GOLD analysis project Ga0265296, IMG submission 189073) | Groundwater microbial communities from a municipal landfill in Southern Ontario, Canada - Pumphouse #1 | ecosystem: Environmental > Aquatic > Deep subsurface > Groundwater | place...
TTTTAATACTATAAGGTTACTAATCATTTTCTAATCGGGATGGTTTTGCTTTAATCTTAGGAGTTGATCTTATTAAGAATGTTTCTTCATTCATTTGTGCTTCCATTTTTGATACGTTCCCGAATTTCTCAAAAATTTATCAGTCGGGATTCCACGACTCATTCGCTCCTTTTGAATATTCATCTTCCGGAATAAGCGGCTTGTCCAACTCCGCATGGAGGTCGGCCGGTATCTTGCGCTTTGAAGCTATCTCCGCGCCCGCCTTCCGCAGCAACTCTTTATAGCGGTTCAGGACCAGTTCGAACTTCGGGTTATCCGAGGTAAGGAGCGGCCCCTGACTCCTATAGATCTGCGCGATGATGTCAGCCTTGTTGTTGCGGATATCGCGCTCGCACGCCAGCTGTAAGACCGCGAATTGATCCTTCTCCGGAAATCCGCAGTTAGAAACCCAGACGATCGAAGGATATTTTTCATAACGGGATACGTGGCGCGTCTGGCCCGCGCATCCCATCTCGAACTGCGGGCATACCAACGGCAGGCTCCTGTCCATAAAATCCTTCATAATGCCGGTTACGTGGTCGACATAGAGTGGACTAGCCATGATGACAATGTCGGAGGCCATATACTTCTTGAGGAGTTCTTCCATGTCGTCTTTCAAAACGCACTTGCCCGGCGTCTTCGTCCAGCACGTAAAGCAACCAATGCAGTGACCTATCTTCTTCCGCGCCAGCAGGACGTTTTCCGTTGATGCGCCCGCTTTCGCCACGCCCTCTAGGAGCGCCGATACTATGACATGAGTGCTGCCGCGATCTGCCTTCGGACTGCCGTTAAATGCGGTTATCTTCATATATCACCTCTTTTTACACGTTCCCTAATTATTGTCCTGCCTTAATCTTAGCGTAATTATTTTTCCAGTACCAGGCGGGGAATTTAAGGGTAAAAAGAAACAGAATAATCATAAGCGGCCAACCGGCGAGCATATCAATCAGACCGACAATTTTTAGATTACAGGCTTTTAATAACACCAACATTAGCGCAAATAGTATATAGACTATTGCCCATACGAAAGTAACTATCCTCCAGGCTCCTCCGTAATACACTGAGCGCAGGATCTCCTGGGGCATTTGCGCACTGGCAGAATCAGCAAATATCTGCATCAGTGAACGCTTAAATAAAAGCGATGCCATAAAAATAACTCCTATTATTAAATTATCTAACGCCAACACGTATAAATACATCCTGGGATTTTTTTGGGCGATCACCACGATTATGCGCGCTATAATCATAATTACGGCAAAGATGGCAAAGAAATTCACCTTGTGAGTTTTTACTTGGTGCAGATAAAATACCCCAACGCACCAGGCTACGGCTATAGCTCCCCAGAGAAAAGGCATACCATGACGCACACCATAAAGAAAAAACACCTTCGGGATCAAAAAACCTAAAAACATATCCTTCCAGGGAAAATTGTCTTTAAAACTCTTCCATGTGGATCCGGACTTTTTATCCGTCATTTGATGCCCCTCCTAAAATCACCAAAATCTTTTCCCGCTTATTCATCTTACTTATCAGGCTGCTGCGACTCCAGCTTCTTGAAATAAAACTGACTGGGGAGGCTACCCTTATTTGCCTTAGCTAACATATCCCCTATTTTCTCCAACAGTTCTTTCTTGTTAATTGGCTTAACAATATAATCATCGGCGCCTCTTTCCAGAGATTGAACGATATCGCTTTCTTTATCTTTGGCAGTAACCATAATAACAGGCAGGCCGGCATTTTGGGGGTCTTTCCTTAATATCTCGCAGGCCTGGAAGCCGTCTAACTGCGGCATCATAATATCCAACAGGAGCAGATCCGGCCGTTCCTTGCCGACCATTTCTATGGCCTGCTTTCCATCATAAGCCTTCAACACCTCAAAGTCTGCTGCCTGTAAAATTGCCTCTAAAAGTTCGACGTTCTTTTCGTTATCATCAACCACTAAAATTCTTGCTTTTCCCATTCTCACCTCTTAAGCCGGACCGATGTATTTTTCCACCAAAACAGGAAACTGTCTGGTATCTATTGGTTTTGCGACATAATCGTCTACACCCAGGGCAATAATCTTCTCCCTGTCCCCTTTCATGGCAAAGCTCGTTACCACAATCACCTTTATATCTTTGGTCAGGGGGTCGCTTTTAAGCATTTTTGCCGCAGCAAATCCATCTATCCCCGGCATCTGCATATCTAAAAGGATTAAATCCGGTTTAAGCTCGCGCGCCATGCTTATGCCCTTCCCTCCGTCCTCTGCCTCCAAAATTTCATAGCCGCGGTATTGCAGGATATCCGACATCAATAATCGGTTATTCTCGTTGTCATCCACAATGAGTATTTTTTTGGCCATTGCGCTATGATTTAATGGGTATTATAAATATGAACTTAGAGCCCTTGCCAAATTCACTCTCTACCCAGATTTTCCCTCCGTGCAGCTCAACTAGTTTCTTGGTTAAGGCAAGGCCTAAACCTGTGCCTTCAACAGTTTTAGTATAGGTAGATTCAATCTGGCTAAAGGTTTGAAATAGCTTCGAAAGGTCTGCGGGCTTTATCCCGATGCCGGTGTCTTTTACGGAGATCTCTATAAAATCCGCCGCGGCCCGTTTTGCGCTTACCTCAACGCCGCCGCCGTCCGGAGTAAACTTCACGGCATTGCTTAAAAGATTGAACATTATCTGCTTAAGCTTCTTTAAATCCGCTATTATGTTAATATCTGCCTGCGGCGAAACATCCAAAGACAAGCGTATATTGTGCTTGAGTGCCTTCTCCTGAAGCAGGGTAAGCGACGCCTCAAGGACATCTTTTTTTAAAGACAGGTTTTCCGGCTCAAGCTCCATTTTCCCGGCTTCTACTTTGGAGAGGTCCAATATATCATTGATCAGGCTTAAAAGATGCCTGCCGCTGGTATGAATGTTATCCACGTATTTTCGCTGCTTTTCATTTAACTGGCCAAAATATTGATCCTGCAGGACCTCGGCAAAACCAATGATGGCATTAAGTGGCGTCCTTAACTCATGGGACATATTAGCCAAAAATTCGGATTTTGCGCGGTTGGCGGTATCTGCCTGAAGTTTTGCTTTTTCAAGTTCATGCTTCTGTTCAAAGAACCGGCTGATTATGCGGATGATATCGCCGAATTCGGTTTGATCTTTTTGCAGCACAGAGGCACATTCAGTATTCTCGTTTTTTAAAGCAGCGGATATTAACTGCAGCGGGGTCTTGACCCACCTGGTCAGCAAAACTATGAAGATAATCAAAAATATCCCCAGAAACGCCGTCATTATAAAGAAAAAGTTTTTATAACCGAGGTTAAAATCCTTAATGAGCTGAGATTCCTTCCAGACGGTTATTTCAAACACCGGACTTGCGTCCCAGCCCATAAGTATCCGGCTAAAAGTAATGGTCCCTTTTTGCGGATTTGAGACAACGGAAAATTCTTTCTTTTCCGAAAGCGCGGTTACGGCTATATTGCATCCGCATAACTTGGCAATTTCATCGATATAACCCTTATCCCAGAGACGGCCGGCCAAGAAATAGCCTTGCGCGGGAGTCTTCCTCTGCACATCTTTGCTTGGATGAATGCTGGCGCCGCGGATCTCAAGAATACCTTTTGGGGTATTGATATAAAAATGGCAGAAAGGCCCGTTGGCAAAAAGGCTGCTTATTCTATTCTTAGGAAAAGGCAGATCTTTAAGGCCGTGGCCTTTAAGATCATCTACGGAGTAAATAAGGGAACCATCGAGTCCATATATCCATATTACATTCGTATTGAAAACGGGTAACGCGGTATTGATATTTTCAGCAGCCCAGGTTTTATCACCGCTGGCTGCAAAATTGGCCATCTCATCCCAATGAGTATAATCGTAGGCTAAGGTATTCAGTGTTTCGCCCTTAAGTTCAACTATTTTTTCAAAAACCAGCTGCATCTGTTTTTCTTCATTGGAGAATAACGTGATCAGTCTTTGCTTCTCAAACACCCTCTGCAAAAGAACAGAAGAAGCAAACACCATAACAATTGAAAAAAGTAAAAATATTATTTTTGTTTGTACTCTCATGTTTTTCCTATCACATTCTCCGCGCTATTTGCCGCCGGCAGAGAGAACTTCGTTTATTCTTTGAACAAGCTCTGCCCGACTAGACGATTTGGAGATAATAAACCTGCCGGAAACTTTTCCGTGCTGCGCCTTAACCTCTTCCTCGGTGATTATACTGGTGAGATATATTACCGGTATATTTTTGGTCTTATTATTTTCCAATAAATCTTTGGACACCTTACCACCGTCTTTCTTTGGCATCATCACATCGAGAAGTATCAACTCAGGGGTATTTTCAATGGCGAGTTTCAGACCATCTTCACCGTTGCCGGCGGTCAAGACATCGAATCCCTGGCTCAATAAAATATCCTGATAGAGCTCAAGCTCTTTTACGTCATCATCCACGATTAAGATCTTCGCCATAACCATCCTCCTTTTTCATTTCGGTTAACTCTTGAGAGCTAGTTCAAAAGCTTTGGGGTCGTTAGCCTTACGCATCGCTTCTTCTACGGAAATTAATCCAGCCTGGCAAAAATTCTTTAAAGATTGCTCCATGGCCTGCATCCCCTCCTGGCGCCCGGTCTGGATGGCGGTATATATCTGATTAGTATGCCCTTCCGTGATCAAATGCTTTATCGCGGAGTTAGCTACCATTATCTCAAAGGCAGCGATCCGGCCAGAGCCATCCTTCTTGCGCAGCAATTTCTGGGCAATGACTGCTCTTAAAGTAGACGCTAATTGGGTGCGGATCTGGGGCTGTTGATGGGACGGGAAAACATCGATCATTCTATCCACTGTTTGCACCGCATCGTTTGTATGCAGGGTAGCAAATACCAGATGCCCAGTTTCGGCGGCGGTAATGGCATTGGAAATAGTCTCCAGATCCCGCATCTCGCCTACCAGGATAACATTGGGATCCTCTCTCAGTGTATCCCTAAGGGCAGCGGCAAAGGAATCGGTATCAATCCCCACCTCCCTTTGGTTAATTTCGCAGAGTTTGTTTTGGTGAATAAACTCCAGGGGGTCTTCTATGGTTATGATATGGCCTTTAATATTGCTATTTATATACCCGATTATCGCCGCTAAGGTGCTCGATTTTCCGCTCCCGGTCGGCCCGGTAACTAAGATCAACCCGTTTGGTTTTGTTGCTAACTCTTTAATAACCGGCGGCAATCCCAGCTCTTCCATGGTAGGTATTTCAAAAGGAATGCAGCGCATCACCGCACCTACGCACCCCCGCTGTTGATAAACATTTACCCTGAAACGGGCTATCCCCGGCACGGAATAGGAAAAATCGAAACGATGGCTCCTGTTAAATTCTTCTTTCTGCTCCTTCGTCATAATAGAATAGATGTATTTTTCTATATCTTTGGAGGACAAAGGGCTAAGGTCAGAAAAGGACAGTTCGCCATTGACGCGGAAAATAGGTGGGCTGCCCGCCTGAAAATGAAGGTCGGAGGATTTCTTGATTACCAGGGTGCGCAACAAAATGTCGATATTCGTCATATTCTTCCCTTCTCCTCAGTTATTGTATATCCCAGGACCCGCTTAGTCAATCCAAAGATCTATCTTTATGCCCCGCGCCCTGAGCGACCGAAGGGAGTCCTGAACGAAACCAAAAGCCAAAAAACTGCCGCAATTTTTAGGGGGAGGAAAACCAATTTAAAAGCTCAAATCCTTATTAAAATAATTTAATTCCCAGTCGTGATTGGTATTTCTGGCCGCGTTCTTTGGCAAGCAATGCCGCCAAGTGATCTGCCCAGTAATCCATAATATTATAGGCATGATCCCAATGCGAAAAATTCTCAAATCCCGCAAGAGAAGAATTTTTATTTTCTTTACACTCATCTGAAATAGTGATTAATTTTTCCTTGCCAGAAGAATCAAAGATTATTCCTTCAAAGGAATATGTACCTTCCGGACCTCCGGGTAAAGGTACTGGAGAAAAATGGCCCGCTACCTGTAGCGCTGCGTTAAGACCAATATTAGTCTGTGAGATATTATTCAATTTTAAGCTGATATAAAGGACTTTTTTACCCACAGTCCCTGCTTTATCCGGAATAACATACATCACATCACCCAAAGCATTGGAGAAACGCTTTAACATTTCTTCACCCAGATTATTTATATCCCCATCAGTTACTTTGGTGTCAGGAATAGCAGTATTTTTTACTTTCACTTGGGCCAAATCTACTTTGTCGATAAAAATTGCTTCATAAGCCTTAAAATCAGCACCCGGTTTTACCCAAAGCTCATTGAACCCCTGGATCTTCTCAGCCTTATCTTCTGAAACAACATTATACCCCTTGTCCTTCATGCACTGGTTGAATTTCTTCTGCTTTAAATCAGGATCCTTTAAATCAGAGGCATCGACTATTGACTGGCAATCAGCTTTATCCTTTTTGACCTCTTCAGGCGGCTTTTGCGTATTCAGATAAGCCATTTTTGTGGCGCAGCCGGATAAAAACATCATTAACGTTAAAATAACATATAGGTTTTTCATTCGCGTATTTTGTCCGGACATTTATACCCAGTGATTAGAGAATGTACATAATTTTTGCACCGTCCGGTCTTTCTCCTTTCTTAGTTGGTGTTGTGGGTAATTAAATATGCAATATCTCACTATATCAAGAATATTTTGGCTTCAGAGAAGTAATTTCCGTCCGAGAATCACGTAAATCTTTGGGCGCTAAATGACTATCTCCTGTCTATTTCCTTATACCGGACACGGAGGTACCGGCAAGATATCCGCATAAATATCAAAAATATCTACTTGCTCCATATGTAGAAAATGCCCTGCGCCTTTTATAACCCTCACCTCGCAATTAGGGATCTGAGAAGAAAGAAATTTAACATCGTCAAGGTCAATGATTGTGTCTTTTTCTCCATAGATCAAAAATGTCTTTTCCCGGATATTTGAAAGCTTGATCAGGTCACCTATTTTTTTTGCCGATACCACTGCCAGCCCATGCTCATAAAAGGCATTTAGATTCTCCTGACTCATAGAATGAAACTGGCTGATGATTTTATTTTTAATATTTTTCGGAAGGTTCTGACCAAAACTATTTATTAATATGTCTGCCATTTTCTGCCTGTTTTTCGGATCTACGGCAAAACCTTTCTTGATAGTCTTAATCATCAAATCGTTGGCTTTTGTCCCCAAGCTTGCCAGGCATAATTGCTTTACCTGGTCATGATACCGCGCGGCAAAGGCCATGGCAATTATTCCTCCCCATGAAGCAGTGCATAATGAAACCCCCTTATTTGTGCCCGTAGCTTTTATTACCTCGCGTAAAATATCCACCTGCTCATCCAATGTAACTAGCGTCGGCCCTGAAACCACCTTACCCCTACCTTGATTAGGAAAATCAAAAAGCACTACTCGATAGTGCGGGGCATAACGCTCCACAAGAGTATGCCACATGGCCATTGACTGCTGCACTCCATTAAGACATATAATATGCGGGCCTTCGCTCTCATAAATTCGATAGGGAATAAAAAATCTCCCTAGCTCAATAGTCCCCTTAACGATTGCTGAACCAGTACGCGAATATTTAGTAAAACCAGGTGTGTCAGACATTAATTATCCCCTTTAGTTAATAGTTACTTTAAATACTATTTCTTGAGACTCTTTAAATATGCTTTTCTATCTTGGACTGCCTTTTTAACTCTCATACCCACACCAAACCCTCTTAAACCTTCGGCCTCTGCCTTATGCGCTGCGCCAGAGGCGATACTGGCCGCCTCTAAAGTACTATCTCCGCTAGCAACTAACCCTGCTACTGCAGCTACTGCATTCTTTAAGGCTCTTGTCTTTACACCTTGACCCCATAAATCCAATAGGACAGTTTTTACATCGGATATTTTTGCTTCCGATACTATCATCCTTTTTACTGAACTTTCTGTGATCTTTATGAATTGATCAGATACGCCCAGGCTTTTAAGTTCTGATTTTAATTGTCCAAATGTGTTATCAACTGCCCCGCAATACCCAAAAACGTTAGCAGTTAGAACGAGCATGACAGAAAGAATAATTATACGCATAGATCACACAAACTTTCTATTCTATTTAAAACAAAGGTACCTCTCGTATGAGCCAAGGAGAAACCTCTCTGATTTACACAGGTCGATTATAGGCTCAATACCTCACTATATCAAGAATATTCTGGGTTTAGAGAGATATTTTATAGCAGACTACTGTAGTAGTGAGATGGAAAATGGTTGCTCTCTATTTTATTAACGGCAAAAACCCTTTATGGCCAATAATATTTATTTTACCATTGATAAACTCGTACGCATTCTCGCCCAAATTAAATTGGTCAAAAACAGACATATCTAGTGCAAGCTTGTATTCATTCATCAGAAAAGGATACGCCGGCGAAGACTTATTTTCTATTAAGAGTAGAATTGTCAATAGTCCAAGTTAGCCGATCTGCAAGAGATTTCTCCTCACTGCCTGTTCCTGACTACCCATTTCTTCTGTTGAAATATACGAACAACGCGATACTAGAATAATTAATAATAATTCTTTTCAGTTTATTTCTCCACATTACGATTACGAAAATTATTCTGTTAGCATTATAACTAAAAATTCTAGTATTATCCATAAAGGACGCCCGCGCAGCCTATAATACCATCGTCAGGTTGAGGAGCGAAGATGAGAACGCGATCGGTTTTTTCAAACGGATCAATAGATGGAATTTCCTTGGCGTAGAGAGAAGTTGAAAATTAGCTAATAAAAAACATACTAAAAAACTGAAATTGCTAATCGATGAAGCCTTACTTTTATCATAAGCGCCCCCGGCTTGTTACTTCTTATTGAAAACGCGATTTTTCATGACCATCGTATAGCCGTATTCTCCCATGTCCTTAATTTTAAGAGGCAGACGGTCTGCATCTTGACTAATCCAGATCTCAAGCTTACGCGGCTGACTGGTAAAGTGATAGGCTTTAAACTTTCCTGCCGGTACCACAATTTCGTCGATAGAAACCAGGGAGATCTTATAAGTGTCCGGCAAACGGATAGTATAAGACCACCCCAGTTCCAAAATATCTACGGTGCGTAGATAAAACGGGAGCAGAACTGCATTATGAATTGGCCCTTCTGCCTTAAAACGGTATCCTTTTACCTCTTTATTGTCCACGTACTTTTTGATGAGGAGAGAAAAGGTCGCAGGCTTGTATTCTTCAACTAAATACTCTTTGCTGAAGAAAAACGAAATATCCCGCTCTACCCTCAATGGTAATAGCGTTTTAGGATCGCAATATATTTTTTCTAGATCATCAAAACCTATAACATCAGTCCTAAAGGTAACCAATTTTACTTTTTTGCCCTCAAGAACAACGATTCCCATGTCGTTATACTCAGCAGTGCCCAGGGGGGATATTTCGTATGTGATCTTTTCTCCAGTGTAATCAGTGGCTGTGGCCGCCTGAAACCAACTTACCAGAATCAGTAAAAACACAGCCTGAATGAAAAATCTTATTTTGGGACAGGTAATCTGTATCATACCTTTGGTGCGCTCTCGTGCGCCTTTTTCCGCCTCATGATAAACCAAAACGTAATAAAATAGGATGCTACCGCCAACGCCAAACCCAAGATCACACTGCCAATAAACAGGGGATAGTAAAAATGGAGTATTGTCTTGTAAGAGAAATATTTAAAGGTTTGCCATTGAAGCGGCGGGTAATTATTACCGAGAACCAACCTTCCTATGTTATACCCTCCCCAGGTAATGAAGGGAAACGTGAAGGTTGTAGAAATATTGGTGCCTAGTAAAATAGCGATTTTATTGACGCGCCTGATTAATAATGCCGCAATTATAACCATGATCGTATGAAAACCGTACAAGGGCGTTATGGCAATAAATACGCCGATTGCAACGCCTATCGCTATCTCGGGTGGCGAGCTATTAAGCCTTAGGAGCCGAAAAAAACGCTCCTTTAATGTCTGCTTCTCTTTTGTTTTGTCTTCCGTTGAACCTTTAGAATTCTCCAAAGAATCTCTCTTAAATTGTTTGCCAAAAACATAAAAATTGATCTCTTTCCCTAAATACGGTTTAAGGTAACTTCTCTTGCCTTGAAAAAGCCTCGCAAAGCCCATTTTGATAAAGAAATCTTCTGTGCCTTCTGAAAAAGTACCGAAATGCACTCCGAGCACCCGTTGGTCTTGTAAATACGCTTCAAAGGTTTTAATAAGCCTTCTTCCGATTCCACCCATCCTATAACCTGATTCAATATTAATGTGAAGCATCGCGGGAAATCTTCTTGAAAAATCGGGCATAAAAAACTCTCTCTTACAGGCGCTCCTCAGACAATAAAATATGAATCTCAGGTTGCCTATATTAAAAAAAACCCCTCTTTGCAGAGCTTTCCAGATTAAGCGGGGAAAAATCTTTTTACTGCTAATACGTTCCATAATAGAAACATCCTTTGTGCCAATAATGTATCCGACTACCCGGTTATGCGCGATAGCAACAAAACAAGACTGAGGCTCATAATCAGTGTAGTACAATGTGAAGGCATCAGCCAGAATTTCGTTGTCTGAAAAAACTACTCCCCGTTTCAGCTCGTGAAAAGCAGTTTCGCAACTAATACGGCGCAAATGCTCTCTGTCGTAGGGAAGAAATTTCCTGATAGTTACTGACTCAAGCGTATCCACTTAAACCTCCCGAGACCCTATCCTTATGATATGTTATTATACTTTTATACTATAGGTTTTCAACGAACTTAAGGTATAAACTGCTAATAAACTATTCACTACGCATAGTGCCAATCAGAGATAAATAGCGCTGATCCTCATTCAGAATCAGCGCTATTATCATCGTACCTCTCACGTTGAGAGACATATTACTGGGGTGGCTCTCATGTTTCATGAGGGGAAACCTCTCTGTATTTACAGGGGTAATTATATATGCAATACCTCGCTATATTAAGAATATTTTGGGTTTAGAGAGGTTCTGCTTCATGATTTCTTACGCTTTTTCGCTTCTTTCAAATCCGGATCAAAATTCTCAAATTTTAAAAACTGGCAGATAAAATTAAAAACTGGCCGCAGCATTCTATTGCGAAGCTTCACATAGATATAAAGCGTAACAAGATCAAAATTGAGCCTCCTTTTCGATTCATAGCCAGTATAACCCATATCGTACTTCTTTATGCCATGCTTTATGCACCAATTCAAAGCATCGCGGAATTTTATAAAGTAAAGGTGATACTTATATGCTACAGAATAGTCGAGACCCAAATAATAATCCGTAAAAAGATCATCCGATACAAAACAAAGCAAAAAAGCAACTAGCTTGTCCTCTATTCTCCAGAGAAAAAATTTTGTATGCTCCGGCATATTCTTGGATATGTTCCTGAAGAACTCGATTGGCAATAGTTCAAAACCCATATCGTGCTTATTGACCATGTCGAGATAAAGCTGGTAGACGTCTTGTAATGTACCGTCTTTCAAGTCAACCACGGTCTCCAAGCTAATAGCAACCCGACCATCTACCTTACTAAACTTTCTCCTTAAGTCATACCTATTGGCACTACTTAAAGTCTTTAGATACTCTTCAAAATCCTTAAACCATACTTTGAGTTCAGTTGATGGTAAGCCATCAAATTTATAAAATCCAAATTTTTGTAAAGGATCTAGTAGCGCCGTATAGGTTTGATCAAAATCTTTAAATGCGATTATGGCAACCCTGTTTTTTCTTGCTATCTGTTCCATGCGACGTAAAATTGACTTTATGACGGTATCTGTATGGCCAACAATACCTATACTGCCCTGTCCTAGCGGCATACCGCAGATGAGAGCCTTCAAGCTGAAAATATTCGGTATAAACTTTCTGATAAAGTTAGTGATACGCCTTAAGGAGCCCTTGATACTGGTATCCAACGAATAATTCATTAAAAAACAGGCCGCCGCGCCAACGGGCACTTTATGGTCATAGACCATTATATAATAGAAGGAAAACTGTTCTAGGTTTGACTCATCTAACGCTTTGAAAAAATTATAGCTCTCAAGAACGTTCGGAAAAACCTTATTCCAATGATCGGGTGGTAGTTCCGATATTTTTCTTACAACTACCGTTTTAAGGGCCAATCTTTTGTGCCGTTTCGATATAATCACGAGCGACCTCTATTTTTTATTAAACAACAGCAACTTGTATATTGTATCACTAGAAGAAATAGCGTCTACTGTTGTTTAATTCCACTCAAGAGAGAATATTTATTGGGATGATAAAATTAGATAGGCTTTTTAAACAGCTTGTGGCGCGAGAATATTCGATGTGTGACCAATTTCTTTAGCCGGATGTTCTCCTGCTCCACCTCTTTTAATCTTTTAGCCTGGTCAATTTTCATCCCGCCGTATTCCTTGCGCCACCGGTAATAACTTTGTGGAGCTATTCCAAGACTGGCACAGTTTAAGGGGGTCAAGTCAGTAAGATAGGACATGTTTTAACTTTTTAGACCCGGGTAACCAGCATTATCCCAAAGACAATCGAAACAATGCCTATCCAGCGCATAACTCCGATGCGCTCCCTAAGGATGATTAAAGAGGCAATGGTAATGAATATATAGCGCATGCTATCAATGGAGTAGGCCAGACTCAAATCTGCTTTAGAGAGTACAAATAACCATACAGATAGCGAGGCAGCGCTAAAAATAAAACTTAACCACAGGCGCGGCATCCGTAGAAGATTAAAAAGAAAAGCTATGGCCTTCTTCCAGGAGTTAACTTGCGCATCAAGTTGGTTGATGGCTAATTTCATGGAGAGCTGACTGACTGTATCAAAAATGTCAGTACATACAATCAAACTTACTATAAAAAGTATGCCAACTTCCATCTAAGTCTCTTTCCCCTGTCGATGACTGCTTAAAGACACCAAAATAACTCCCAACAAAATAAAGCCAATTCCTATCCAACGCAGGAATGGGATCTTTTCTCCAAAAAATATAATTGAAACAAGCGGAATAGTAATATAACTAAAACTGGCTACAGGTATAGCAACACTTAAATCAATTTTAGAAAGAATAGTTACCCAGAGACAAAAAAGTACGGCCACGGCAAGCAAGGCTAACCATAAGAATGGATTAGCTACGGCCACAGAGATAAAGCGCAAAGCATCAGATATACTAGTAATAGTTACCGAATGCTGGAGGAGCGCAGTCTTCTTAAAACAAAATTGCGCTACCGTCTCCAAAACATCTGTGGAAACAATTAAAACAAATAAAATGAAAGTTAACGGTCGATTTTTTCTCATCACTTCTCTATTAAAACACCAAAACTTCTTTAACTAAAATTATATAAGCGTTAACCCATTAAGGCAAGTATTATCTAGGCCTACAGCTTGACCATGGGCCCATCTCTACTTCTGCCAATTCCTATTTAATGACCTCAAGTTCACTTAAGATATCCGGAATATTGCCGATATTTTCATTATATAGAGAGCATTATATAAGAGAGGAATTGGCCTATTTTGTGGTTCGACGCGGCCTAAGCAAGGAACACGCCGAAGGCCTTGCTCACCACATACGATATTAATCGCGAGATTTAGCAAGGGTAGCGAGTTCTTTGTAACAGCCTTTTATCAAAGCTATTTTCTTAGCGCGAGACCAATCTTTAATTTGAGCTTCGCGTTGTAAAGCAGAAGATTGGTTAGGATGAGGCTCCTGGTAAACTAGCTTCACCGGTGTACGAATACGGGTATAACTACCACCTGATTTCTGATTATGTGCGTTTATTCGTCGAGGAACATCAGTTGTTACACCAGTATAAAGTGAATCATCTGAACAGCGGATTATATAGACATGCCACATAGAATTAACGTCTGTAGTTCACAAGGGGAAACCTCTCTAAATTTATTAACTTAATTATATGCGTAATACCTTGATATATCAAGAATATTCTGGATTTAGAGAGACTATTTCCTCGCAAAATTTGCCCCTCGGCGCGCTTCGCTTGCTCGGGACAATGGTGAGCAAGGTCCGACTTTACGTCGGACCGCGTCGAACCATGTCCGTTTTGTCCTGTCATTTTTGTCTCAGAATCGCGTAACTCTTTGAGAGATTAGTAGATAGAATTGTCCGCATCTCTTTGTCCGGACATAGACGATAAGTCGCCATTTCTGAGGGCGTATCCGCTATACCTATCGTAATAATTTGACTCGCTAAGCTCTTTCTTTAAGGTATCGATTATGAACCCATCGATTCGCTTCCAAATGTAAGAGGTAAATTTAACTGGATTAGAATTCCCGTGCTTATTGCAATAATTAAGGTCGTAACTTTCGATCTTTTTATAGATAATCAGGATGGCCTCTTCAAGTAAATCCTCCCCAAATCTTTGGATCAAAGCAGGAAACGCTACCTTATGAATTCTAAAGATTATAAAACCAATATGACGCAGCACTAACTCTTCCCTACTTTTCTTTGATCCTTTCTGAGCTTTTAAAATTAAGAGTCTTTCTTCCGGTAAGGGGATTTTTGGATAGTGCCTAATGATGGCGCTGTAAGATTTCCACATACTTTAGAGGAGTAAACATTTTATTGTCCATTCTTGAGTCTCTCAGGATGATGTCTTACAACTTCTGCTTGAACCATATAGATCACGTCTTCTGCGATATTTGTAGTGTGATCGCATATGCGCTCTAAGAAACGAGCGATCAATAACAACTGAACCGCTCTGGGAGCCGTAGCACCATCTTTAACCATATAATCTTCTACAAGTTCTTTTTGTATTGCATTGCGCAGTTGATCAGCTTCAGAGTCAGACGATAAGACTTTTTTAGCTAACGCGATATCCCCTTTGACAAATGCATCTATGGACATCTTTACCATGTTTTGCGCAACAGCTGTTAACTTAGGTATATCAACCAGCGGCTTTAAAAGGGGCTTGTCTGCTATTTCAAGCGTACGCTGTGCTATATCTACTGCGATATCCGCTATCCTTTCCAATTCACTATTTATCTTCATGCCGGTTGTGATAAAGCGCAGATCTTTAGCCATAGGTTGATAGCGCGCTATCAAATCAATGCACTTTTCATCTACAGCTAATTCCAGCTTATCAATATTAGCATCATTGTCTATGACGCTTCTTGCCATCTCCTTGTCCCGATTCTTCAGCGCTTCGACAGATTTATAGATGGCCTCTTCTGCCAAAGCACCCATCTTTAGTATATCTTTATTCAATTCTTTTAACTCTTGATCAACATGTCTTTCCATTTTAAACCTCCAATTTTTTATCCATACCTTCCGGTAATATAATCTTCTGTGCGCTTATCATGCGGCGCAGTAAATATATTCTCAGTTTTACCAAACTCTACCAATTCACCTAAAAGCATAAAACCCGTATCATCTGAAACACGCGCTGCCTGTTGCATATTATGCGTAACTATTATTATAGTATACCTGCTCTTCAGTTCACGCATTAATTCTTCGACTCTCGCTGTTGCTTGCGGATCTAAAGTGGAACAAGGCTCGTCCATTAACAATACATCAGGTTTAACAGCAATAAGCCTAGCTATACAAAGCCTCTGTTTCTGCTCTAGTGATAACCTTAAAGCAGGCTGATTAAGCTTATCCTTTAATTCATCCCACAAAAGAACATCCCTTAGGCTTCCCTCAACAATTTCATCCAATTTATCTCTTGTAATATTATCCGCGTGAATCCTCTCTCCAAAAACGATATTTTCATAAATTGATAGCGGAAACGGATTGGGCCTCTGGAATACCATTCCTACTTTTTTACGTAGAACTACTAAATCTGTGCCGGAATCAATAATATTCTTGTCATCAATTAGAACTTCTCCATCCGTACGCACGCCTTCAATTAAATCATTCATGCGGTTAAAAACTCTAAGCAAGGTAGATTTACCACACCCTGAGGGCCCAATTATAGCGGTAATCCTATTCGCCTCTATGTTTGAATTGACATTTTTTAAGGCTTGGAATGATCCGTACCAAAGATTTAGATTTTTAGTTATTACCTTAGCCATTATCCGAATTTTCCTCTAATATAACCGTCTGTGCGTTTGTCTTGAGGCGCGGTAAAGATCTTGTCTGTTTTATCCAACTCGATAAGCTCACCGCTTAAAAAGAATGCTGTTCTATCACCAACCCTAGCCGCCTGCTTTACATTGTTCGTTACCAAAACTATTGTGTATTTTTCTTTAAGCTTGACCATCGCATCTTCTACCTTTGCGGTAGATATGGGATCAAGCCCTGAGCAGGGCTCATCAAATAAAATTACTTCTGGTTGGACTGCAAGGGTTCTCGCTATACATAAACGTTGCTGTTGGCCTCCAGACAATTTAAAAGCTGATTCATTTAATCGATTCTTTACCTCTTCCCAGAGATAAGATTCTTTTAACGATTCTTCTACTATTTTTACCAATACTTTCTTGTTTTTCATACCATGCATTCTTACTCCATAAGCTACGTTATCAAAAATAGATAACGGGAGCGGCAACGGTAACGCAAATACCATACCTACTCTCTTACGCAACAACTCCGTATCAATATCTTTAGTATCTTCCTGTTCAAGTTTTATTGCTCCGGTCATTTTGAAATTCTGATTAAGATCATTTAAACGATTAAGCATTCTTAAGAAAGTTGTTTTACCGCTATTTGACGGACCGACTACGCTTAAAATTTCATTAGCCTGTATGCCCATACTTACCCACTTTAAGGCATGAATGGAACCGAACCATATATTAAGATCTTTAATATCAAACTTTACCATTTTTTCTTCTTTCTAAACTTATATCGAATAATTATTGCCACTAAATTCATAAATATAACCAGCGCTAACAAAACAAATGCGGTCCCATACCTTATTTTCTCATCAACATTAGGTACCTGTGTTGAAATGACATAAAGATGATACGGCAAAGCCATTGCTTGATCAAAGATGGAACTAGGTAATCGTGGTAGATAAAAAGCTGCAACGGTAAAAAGAATTGGCGCGGTCTCACCAGCAGCTCTTCCTAAACCCAAAATAGTCCCGGTTAATATACCGGGGACAGCATTAGGAAGAACAATGTGTCTTATAGTCTGCCATTTGCTTGCGCCTAAAGACAAACTTACTTCGCGAAAAGAATACGGAACGCTCTCTAATGCTTCGCGTGAGGTTGTAATAATTACAGGCAGTATCATAATCCCAAGGGTAAGTGAACCAGAAAGAATTGATGCTCCAAATTTGAAGAATACTACAAAAAGGGCTAAGCCAAAAAGTCCATAAACAACTGAAGGCACGCCTGCCAGATTAACAATTGCTAATTTTATAAGTCTGGTAAGCATATTATCTTTTGAATATTCACTTAAATATATGGCCGCCAGAAGTCCTATTGGCAAAGCAAAGATAATCGCTCCCGTAACTAAATATATAGTTCCTACAATTGCCGGGAATATTCCGCCTGCGCGCATCCCTTGTCGCGGTATATCCGAAAGAAACTGCCAATTAATTGCGGGTAAACCTTTCTGGATAATAATGACAACGATTAAACCTACCGGAACCACGATTAAAAGTGTCGCTAGGAATAAAAAGAAAAACGCAATGTTTTGTGTTCTATGAGGATTTTTCATCCTTCGGCTCCTTTTAGTCGCTCAGGATGACCCTGAGCGAAGTCGACACTTCGACTCTGCTCAGTGTCGATGGTGAGCATAGTCGAACCATCGAACGGGTCATTACTGCCTCTTATGCAAAAATAAGTCTGCAGTTACATTAATCGCAAAACTAATAACAAATAGAACTATGCCAATAGCAAACAAGGCAAAATAATGTTCACTGCCTACTACTGCTTCACCCATTTCAGCGGCAATAGTAGCGGTCAGAGTTCTAACTGGCGCTAAAATGCTATTTGGCATGACCGCAGCGTTTCCTGTGATCATCATTACTGCCATTGTTTCACCTATTACCCTACCTATCCCAAGCATAACTGCTGCCAGTATACCGCTTGATGCTGCAGGAAGCATCACTCTCCATATGGTTTGCCAGTGTGTTGCACCTAGTGCAAGAGCACCTTCCTTATATGTTTTTGGGACCGAATATAATGCATCTTCAGCAATTGAGACTATTGTAGGCATAGCCATAAATGCTAACATAATTGAGCCGGATAGCGCGGTTAATCCAGTCGGTAGATGAAAAACTGTTTTCACTAATGGAACGAGGGTTATCATACCGATAAACCCTAATACAACACTTGGGATAGCTGCCAATAGTTCGATTCCTGCTTTAAGAGTCTCTTTAATTTTTAATGGGGCTATCTCGGCTATATAAATTGCGCAACCTACTCCTATGGGGATAGAAATGATTGCTGCGCCAACAGTAACAAGTAAAGAACCCAGAATCAATGGAAGTATTCCTAACTGGGCCGGTTCTGAAATAGGATACCAGCTCTTACCAAAGAGAAACTTAAAAGGGCTTACAGATTGAAAAACTGCAAGCCCTTCTTTGAGCAAGAAAAGAAAAATTAACACTACAAAAAATATGGAAGCTAATCCACAAATTAAAACGAGTTTTTCAATAATAAACTCTTTAAACTTGCGCATAGATTTTATCTGTTAACCGGCACAAAATCAGTTGCCAAAACAATATCCTGGCCTTCTTTAGAAAGCGTAAAATCTACGAATTTCTTTACCAGGCCTACTGGTGCGCCATTAGTGTAAATAAATAAAGGCCTTGAAATAGGATACTTACCGTTTATAACATTCTCTATTGTCGGTGCTTCATATTCCGATTTTTCATCTTTAGCTATAGCTACGGGTTTTTGCTTCTTTGATATGTAACCCATTCCATAATATCCAACAGCGGCAGGGTTTCCAGCCACTTCATCAGCAATTGCCTGAGAAGATGAAAGCATTAGCGCTCTTGGCGAAAATTCTTCTTTACTGTTAGGATCGTTCTTTCTTAATACATGCTCCTTAAAATAGACATGGGTTCCGGAATTGACTTCGCGTGAGAGAATAACAATCTTCTCATCTTTACCGCCAATTTCCTTCCAATTGGTTACCCTCCCGGTAAAAATATCTGCGAGTTGGGATAAGGTAAGTTTGCCGATAGGATTACCCGGGTTTACCACCACTGCAAGCCCATCTAATGCAACTTTTATTTCGTTGGGATTTATTCCTTTCTGTTTGGCAATAGCAATTTCTTTTTCTTTGATGTTTCTTGAGCTCATGGCAATATCACAACTGCCGCTTATGAGGCTTGATAACCCTGTGCCAGAACCACCACCTGTAACTGCTACAAAATCACCTGCATTCTTCTCCATATATTTCTCAGCCCAGGCTTGGCCTAGATTCACCATTGTATCCGAGCCTTTGACCTGTATTGAATTTTTATCTTTCCCCGCAAATGCAGAAGTTGCAAACATAACTGCTATCAAAACGAATAACCACTTTCTAAGCATATTTTCCTCCTTTTCCTTGTTATAATATATTCTATCTATATTATACCTATATGAAGTTAATGTAAAATCTATGTAAAATCTTAAAACGCTACTTTTACCTTAGTTCCGAATACATTATAGTCTTTCCAGATACTATTACTCTTTGAACTCAAAAGCATATAATAAAGCTCGGCTTTAATGTTCTTTGTGAGGCTAAAACCAAGGCCTCCGGATAACCTGTTCTGATTCAAGCCCTGGTCGTTTCCAATCATAATGAAGATTTCATCAGATACAAACGGCTGTATTTCCAACTTTGTGAATTTCCAGGGGGCTTTAATTGTAAGCTTATTACGGTATCTTCCAGTATCAGCCTGATAGCTATAATACTGGTATTCAAAACGGTTACGATCATCAAACTTAAACCCTGCAAGCTCCCCAAAGTAAGTGAAAAATAAGTACGGATCACTCTCTGGGCGCCATGGTTTATTAACAGCAGTTCTAGCGTATATCTGACGGTACCCACCACCTACAGTCCAGGATTTATTCAACGCATATGCTAAACCTGCGTCATAATGCTGATAATAGAACTCGCTTGCATTATTACCCCAACGGAACTCCTGTTCGAATACCAACTTAAGATCCTTCTTCAGCTGTATCTCTTCTAGATCAGTATTCCAGATCTGGAAATCTCCGTCATCGTAGGCAAAGACTCTGCCTGTTAACATCAGAATAAACCCAATCAATATAAAACTTATCCTCTTCATCTACTCTCCTTTCGCAATTTTGATTGCTTTTTAATTCAGTTAATATCCTAAATATGTACAACAAACCAAATCCATTCAACATTTCACCTCCTTTCCTGCCTGCCGGCAGGCAGGCTTTTAATTCTCAAAAGGAGTATATAATAAGGACATTAAATCTGCTTCAAGGGTAAGTAAAATGTGGGTAAAACTATTTTGGAGGTATTGCGACTACATGGGGAGAATAAACCAGAATTTTGAACCAAAACCTTCAGTACTTTCCACGCCAACACTTCCGCTATGTAGCTCGACAATGTGTTTTACAATAGAAAGCCCAAGACCGGTTCCGCCTAGTTCGCGCGAGCGCGCTTTATCAGCTCGGTAAAAACGCTCAAATATGCGGGAAATATCTTTTTCGGGGATACCGATTCCTGAATCTTCTACAGTAATCTTGACTTTTCCGTTTGTTTCTTCACCATAGATCCTGACAAAACCTTTTTCCTTATTAAACTTTATTGCATTATCGATTAAATTGGTAACCACCTGCCCTAATCTATCCTTGTCAGCTGTTACTGAAATATCAACAGACAACTCATTCTTAATTTCTATATCCTTCTTTTTTAATTGAGAGCTAAAGCCAGAAATAATATCTTCAACCTGCTGCTTTAGATTAAAGTTTGTCTTCTTAAGCATTATTTCTTTTGATTCAAGGTGCGACAAAGAAAGTAAATCATTAACCAAGCTATCAAGACGCTCGGCATGATCCCATATAATCTTTAAAAAATTACGGTTATTTTCCTTATCATCTAAAGCTCCTTCAAGAAGCGTTTCCACAAACCCTTTAATAGAAGTAAGTGGAGTTTTTAATTCATGGGAGGCATTGGCCACAAAATCACTTCTGACGGTCTCCAACCTTCTTATTTCGGTTATATCATGCACAACCACCAAACATCCACTAATAACATTATTATCAATCCTTCGACCTTGCTCAGGATTGATGCCGAGCGGAGTCGAGGCATCAAAGATTGGCGTAGCGTTAACTTCAAATACTCTACGCACTGGATAAATAAGCGCTATCTCGCTTGATACGGACTTTCCTTTTTTTAAGGCCGCGCTAATAACTTCAGCGATATCGTTATTGCGTATTGCCTCCAGAAATACTTTTCCTTCAACATCTTTCCTTAAGATAGTGAATATTTTCTCAATCGTTGGATTAACCGAAATTATATACCCTGCCTTATCTATAACAATAACCCCTTCAATCATGCTATTAAAAATAGCAGCCAACTTCTGATTCTGTGTCTTGACTTCTTTGATCTTGTCTTCTATATCCTGAGCCATCTTATTTAAGGTGGCAGCGAGTTCCCCTATTTCGTCTTTAGAAACTTGTATAATCCTGCGGCTAAAATCGCCTTTTGAAAATCTGCGAGAAACCTGAATCATCCTGTTAATCGGCCTTATAGTTTGGGCTGCTATTATTGAGCCTAAAACAAAAGCTAAAGCTAAAGCAAAAATCAAACCGAATAAAACTGTCTTACGAATCTCATTTAAAGTCTTTTCTACGCTCTCAAGAGGAAGCGCAAGTCTAACCACTCCTATAAGTTCTTTATTTTCTTTTATAGGTAAAGCAACGTATAGCATATCTATCTTTAGTGTTAAGGAATAGCGTGTATCTATACCAACCTCATTGACCAAAGCCATCTTTACCTCCGGCCGATAAAGATGACTCTCCATTTCTGGAATTTCTTTTTGTGACTTTTCTGAATCAGCAAGAACTTTACCAAGATTATTAATTACAGTAATGCGACATTTTATTTTCCCACTTAAAGTAGCAATGAGTAGTTCTAAATGCGCAATATCTTCTTTCTTAATATTTTCAGCAGTAATTTGATTTTCAACTAGATAGGCCTGATTGATTAAAGAGGCTTGAATATTATGGAGGGAATTTTCTTCTAAGTTCTTATCTAAAAAATAGGCGATAAATCCGAAGGAGATCAGAATTACGAAAATATAAGAAAAAATCAGCTTCAGCTTAAAGCTAATCTTCATATTCAAATCTATATCCGTAATTTTTAACGGTAAGAATACGCTTTGCTTCACTCTTTAGCTTCTTACGTAGCGTCCTGATGTGCACGTCTACTGTGCGGGTTTGGATCTCTATAGCGTTATTGAAACCCCAGATATTATCCAAAAGGTAATCACGTGATAAAACCCTACCCTTTGCTTTAATTAAAGTCTTTAAGAGCTCGAACTCTTTCGAGGTAAGTTCAACTGGTTTATCTTTAACAGTAAACGCAATCTTAGAAAAATCTATGGTTAATTCGCCTATCTTTAAAATCTCGGGTAACTTATCATTTTCTTTTCCCCTACGCAGCACTGCCTTTATCCTAGCGATAAGTTCTCTGGGGCTAAAAGGCTTAGTAACATAATCATCAGCGCCCAACTCAAGGCCTACTACCTTATCTGATTCCTGGGTTTTAGCTGTAAGCATAATTACGGGAATAGAAGCTGTTTTTCTTTCAAGCTTTAGCTGCTTACAAACCTCAAGACCATCTACGCCAGGCAACATTAAATCCAATAGGATAAGATCAGGATGTTTTACATTCGCCGCATCAAGAGCATCTTCTCCATCATGTGCGACTAAAATCTTATATCCTTCTTTCTTTAGATTATAGTCCAGCATCTTGACTATATCTTTTTCGTCCTCTACAATTAGTATGGTTTCCTTCATGGGAGTGTTGATTATTTTGAATGAGTAACTTAAAAATTAAGGGTCCCTCTCATATTTCACAAGGGGAAACCTCTCCCGATTTATTAGCCTAATTATAGGCGTAATACCTTAATATATCAAGAATATTCTGGGTTTAGAGAGGTTTATTCCTCGCGAAATTTGCCCCTCGGCGCGCTTCGCTTGCTCGGGACAATGGTGAGCAAGGTCCGACGTAAAGTCGGACCGCGTCGAACCATGTCCGTTTTGTCCGGTATTTTACGCTTAATTCTTTTATTGTATTGACCACGCACTTTGTTAGCAGTAAAATAAATATTAAGAAAGGGGAAAATGAAAGAATTATTCGCAGGCCAGTTCGATTATGTTTATTTTTTTTCCGGGTTATCTTTTTTTCTCCTAGGTGTTATCTGTTTGAGTATCGGCAAAGCCCGGCTACTCAAGATCCCCTGGGGGTTACTGGGTTTATTCGGCATAGCATATGGATTAAACGATTGGCTAGAGATGTTGCAAATTGTCTATGGGAAGGTTAAGCCGCTCACTATACTTAATTTATTTATTTTAGTTACTTCATTTATTTTTCTTCTTGAATTTGCGAGAATCGGGTTGTATCGGATTAAAGGGAAAATCATAAAAATATGGGTGTATGTACCCATCCTGCTATTGCTTCCTTTAGCCTATAAATTCGGGATAGACGGCTGGAATATCACGATTCGTTACTTTTTAGGATTTTCCGGAGCTTATTTTGCGAGCCAAATAATCTATGAATTTTACAAAACAGAACTCAAGGATAATCGCTCGCTGATATTTCTCAGCGCCATGATGGCTTTATATGCTATCTTAACCGCTTTGGTTGTGCCTAAAGCCCCATTTCTGCCCGCCAATATCATAAACACCGAATCTTTTTACCGCGTGTTTGGCTTACCCGTCCAGCTAATACGAGGAATTTTTGCTTTAAGCATGGCAATGATAGTCTGGTCCTACTCGACTACTCCCTCTGACATTAAACATACTCCCCCAAAATATTTTATCCGCTTTGTGCCCACAAAATGGCTCATCGCGCTTACAATCATAGTTCTTATAACCACAGGATGGATATTTACCAATTACCTGGATTACCACGCTGGAATCGGAATAATAAAAAGTACCAAAGCTAAAACAGATTCTTCACTAAACAGGTTAATAAGGGAACTTACCTTATTGAGCAAAATCACTGTTTCAATGAGTAAGATATCGATAATAAAGCAGGCGGTCTCGGATAAACAGCTGCAAGATATAGAAAAGGTAAAAAATATTCTTAATCAACATAAAGATAAATATCATGCATTAAGCTCCATGCTTTTGAATAGAGAAGGAATGGTTATTGCCTCAAGTGACGGGATAGAACAAGAAGCAAATAGACCCCACTCCGGTAAGCCTTATTTCAAAGATGCACTGCAGGGAGATAACGGCTACTATTTTGAACTCGGGCCTAAATACAATGAGCGCAAGTATTATATTAGCTATCCAGTGAGAAATATATCTGGGGATATTGCCGGAGTTATAGCTCTAACAAAAAACATTCAAGCTGAACCCATTCTGCATTACCGCCTTCTGAGTATAGCGATTACTTTCTTTGTCTGCTGCCTTGTCATAGTCTTTTTTCTTTCTTTAAGACGTAGGGAAAATCTTCTCGATTTAGTCGAGAAGGCGAATGCTGAGTTACTGACGGTTGACAAAATGAAGTCGGATTTTGTTTCTATTGTCTCGCATGAACTACGCACTCCCCTTACCTCTATTAAAAATGCTACCAGTATCCTATTAAAAGGTGGAATAGCCAAGCGCTCGGTAGATAGCGATGAAAAAGAATTGCTGAACATAATCCTTTCTAATGTTGACCGCCAGGCAAAAATTGTGAGCGACCTTTTAGATATCTCCAAGATTGAAGAAAATCTTATCTCCATTAATTTTGAAATTACGGATATGACCGCATTAATACAAAAAGCAGTTAAATCTTTACAGCCGCAGGCAGAGGGCAAAAAAATAAATATGCTTTTTTCTTCTGATATAAAAGAAAAACCGGCCTCAATTGACCCTGAGCATACGTTTAGGATTATCGATAACCTTATTGTTAATGCAATTAAATTTACTCCCGAAGGCGGCCGGATAACTGTAAAGGTTGAAGAAGCCAATACGGAAGTAAAGGTTACTGTGTCAGATACGGGTATAGGTATTTCAGCCGCTGATCAAGAAAAGTTATTTAGTAAATTTTACAGATCATCCAATGTTAAAGCAAAAGAACAAAAAGGCTGGGGCTTGGGTCTTGCAATCACTAAAAGTTTAGTGGAGGCTCAGAACGGTAAGATAGGCGTAAACTCGGAACCCGGGAAAGGAAGCTCTTTTTATTTTACTGTTCCAACGATAAGGAATCCTTAAAAAACTCGCCTGCCAAATTAGGAGACAGTGATGGAAAATAAGAAAAAAATTTTAGTTATTGAAGATGACCAAGATATCAACCGCACGCTCTGCCTACGTCTGCAAATGGAAGATTTTGAGGTAATAGCCGCCCATGAGGGACACGAAGGTTTCTATAAAGCAACGACGCAGCGGCCGGATCTTATTATACTTGATTTAAAATTACCCGGTCTGCCAGGTGAAGAAATTTGCAAGGAGCTAAGAAAAGACGAAAAATATGCCTCTCTACCCATTATTATGCTTACAGCAAAAGATACAGACGTTGATAAGGTTATCGGTAAAATAATCGGTGCAAACCAATATATGAGCAAACCCTTTGATATGGATGAACTCTTAAAAAAAATATCCTTACTATTATCAGAGCATTGAAGACGGGAGTGCAAACAACCGCTCATTAAAAACTCTTGAACAGGTATTACGGATTATATTTCCATGGGAAAACGATTGAAGAATAATGCCCTAACTCTTTGACACCCTAGGGCATAAAAATAGCCATGATCACGTTAAGTAATCATGGCTATTTGCCTCTCTCATCCGACGAGGAGAGAGAAATTACTGGGGTCCCTCTCATATTTCATAAGGGGAAACTTCTCTAATTTACACAGGTCGACTCTAAAGTGGTTTAAATATTCCACCCGACACTATTAATTTTATGCCTTCCTCCGCGGACATTTCTAAAAACTTTACCGCATTTTTAGGAACTAAGATGAAAAATCCGCTCCACGGACTAGGGGTAGAGCCGATGAGCACGTGTACGAGTTCCTGACCTGTTAATTCCTGGGCCTCCCTAAAACCTTCATTGGTCATAAAACCTACTGACCAAATTCCCTTTGAAGGATATTCCACCAAAACTACCTTTTTAAATACATCCTTATCCTTGGAAAAAATAAAACCGACTACTTGCTTAATAGACGGATATATCTGTCTGATTCCGGGAAATTTAAGAAACAACTTTTCTATTAGGGGAAGCACCCTTTTACTCACTAAGTGCGAAACAACAAATCCCGTTACTAGAATTATTAGGATTGCCAGAATAAAACCTAACCCGGGAATAGAAAAACCAAATGCTGTCTTTAAATAACTGTTGATAAGTCTCCCAATAATATTATCAATCAGCCTAAAAATAATAAGAAGAATAGATAATGTGAGAAAAATTGGTAAAATAGTAAGCAGTCCAGTAATAAAATATCGTTTTAATTTATTCATAAAAGATCGTCCTCGTAAATTTCTCAGGGTAAATTTATTACACGAAAATAAGGAAAATTCAGGGTCCCACTCATATGAGCCGAGGGTAAACCTCTCTGAATTTATAAGCCTAATTATATGCGCAATACCTTAACATATCAAGAATATTCTGGCTTTAGAGAGGTATATTCCTCGCCAATTTGTCCTATTTGTCCGGTCTTTTTTGGCTGTAAATTACGTAACTATTTAATAGGTTGAGAGATAGAATTATCCACCTTCTCTTTGTCCGGACATCGGCTGTAGCATTAAACTACAGTATGACGAATGCATTTTTTACACCCGCCATTTTATGCAATAATCTTAAGGCTATTTTACCGCTTGCACCTTCGTGGCTTTTCCGCTTTCTTTCGAAAATTCCACTGATACCTTTTTAATTAGCTCTCTTTAACGCCCTTCCGCCCCTTCTCCCGGTGACCTTTCCATTTTCAATCGAAAGCACGCCATTTACCAAAAGATACATTACGCCTTCGGAATACCGTGACCGATCTTTGTAGGTAGCGCGATCGGTAAAATTTTTGAGGTCGATGACCGCAATATCCGCATAGTTTCCCTGGATAATCCTACCCCGCCCCTTCATTTTGAACTTTTCCGCCGGCAGTGAGGTCATGGAGCGGATGGCGTCATTTAAGCTCAGCAGTTTTTCCTCAAGTGCATATTTTTTTATCTTTCGCGGGAAACAGCCGAAAAATCTGGGATGAGGCGAATCCTCAGGCTTAAAAACCGTAAAACCGTCGGAAGCGGTAAAAATGTAATCGTGGGGCATATTCTCCCTGTTAACCTGATCGCTGATCTCAAAGAAGAGCGCAAAAGGCGCCGGTTCAAGACAGGAAAGATCGACATAAGTTTCGGCCGGATCCTTACCTTCTATTTCCGCGATTTCCTTGATAGTTTTGTTGTGGTATTTTCCCGGGCCAGAAGTAAGGCTGATCTTTTCCGGGCCAAGGAAAGTAAATACCTTTTTAATAGCTTCCTTCATTTGAGCTTTGCCTTCGGGAGTTTTGTATTTTTCATTTACTCCAAGACCGGTTTTGAATTCAGCCGGCAGACGATAGGACAATATGGCATAGCCGCCATCATAGGGATGCTGGTCCGCAGTAATATCCATTCCTTCAGCACGGGCCTGTTCAATCAAACTATACATTTGTTTTGCCTCGACATTGTTCCAAGGGAGGTTGAGCTGGATATGCGATACATGCACAGGAATCTTCGCGCGCCTGCCAATCTCGATCGTTTCCTTTATCGCCAGCAGCGCCCCGGGCTGACCGTCCGAATGGATAGTCCCGGTATTATCCCGGATATGGGCGTCGTAAATACCGCCGTATTTATTGACTACCTTAGCGATCTCGACCAATTCATCAGTAGTAGTAAAACAATCCGGCGCGTACTCAAGCCCCACGGAAATGCCGATGGCGCCATTTTTCATTTCTTTTTCCACCATATTTTTAAGTGTATTAAGCTGGAGCGCGGTCAAAATTGTCGGTTGGTTATCTCCAAAAAGCTGCTGCCGGAACATGCCGTATGGGATCATATGATAAACGTTGCTACCAAATTTTACGGAATCAATAAGGCCAAGCCATTGGTTCACGTCCCAAAAACCTCCGCCGCAAAGCCCGGTTACTATTGTTGTGACACCCTGAGTCAAATAATTGTGATTTTTTTCCCAGGCCGGAGTTATCATCGATAGATCATTCTCTTTGCCGGATATAATACGCGCCATTAGGACACTGAGGTCAGTATGATTATGCACATCGATAAAACCCGGCGTGACAATGAGTCCTTTGGCATTAATGATTTTCTTTGCTGTCGCATTTGAAAGATCGCCGATTGCTGCTATTTTATCGGCGATGATGCCTATATCAGCGACGTAAGGATCCCGGGTCGTACCGTCATAAATGGTGCCTCCCATAATTAGGGTATCAAATCCCGCCTTCTGAGAAGATGCCGAACACCCCGAGAAAATAAACAAAGCAATTAAAGCCGAGCTAAAAATAATATTTTTCATACTCAGTTTTCCTTCTCGTTTATAAATTTCTTAAGCTTGAATTTAAATGGGTCAATCTATTCAAAAAGAAGAATAATCGTCGAGAAATAGATCTAAATTTTTCTCGCCCCGCAGAAATCGCCCCCAAATCGTCGAAAACCGAGGAAATAAAAAATGGGGTTCCTCTCATATTCCATGAGGGAAACCTCTCTGAATTTACTAGCCTAATTATATGTGCAATAACTCAATATATCAAGAATATTTTGAGTTTAGAGAGGTTATTCCTCGCAGATTTCTAGGGTAGTGAGATAAAATAGCCGCTGCGCTTAAGGTATCTCTGTAGAAGATTGGAGAAATAAAAGTACCGTTTTTACAAATTCTTCAGGATATTGATACATTAACCCATGACCGGCCCCTTTAATCTGCACCAACCACGCTAAGGGAATACGATTAGCTAAAATTAATGAATTCTCAGGCGGGGTAAGTATATCTTCAGTTCCAGTTATAAGCAGCACCGGTAAAGTTAAATCTTTAAGCCGGTTATAACAGCCCTCCCAGGTAATCATGGCTTTAGTCTGTCGGTCAATGATTTCAGGCCGGCTTCTTTCAGTTACCTTAGGAATACATTTGCGTAGATCAGGGTTATCTTTTAACCATTTTCCCGGAAATATAAGCTTAATCATTCTTTTGTCTCTATCTTTGGGCGTATCTGAAGTATCGATTAATTGTTTCATTATCTGTTCATCCGGCTGCAATGATTCTTTTCCTCCACAATCCCCAGCATAAAGAATTAACTTATTAACCATCTCAGGATAACGTAGCGTAAATTCTAAAGCAATATTTGTGCCCATAGAAAAACCTAAAACATTAGCTTTTTTTATCTTCAGGGCATTAAGCAATCCGGCAGTATCATCCGCGAATAAACTAATATTAAATTCTTTTTTCGTTGCAGTTGAATTACCCATTCCGCGATTATCAAAGATGATTACCTGATAACGCTTGGCAAACTTAGTTAAGGCCCTTAAATCCCACATATCCATTGTTCCGCTATAGCCCATGATTAAAACTAACGGATATCCCTTGCCTATTGTTTTATAGCCAATTGTAATACCATCAATTTTTACAGTCTGCAATTTTAGCTTTTCCATATCAACTATCCTTAAAGCACAGCCTGCTAATATTAAAGATATAAATATAACTACTGTAGATACTCTCATATAGAAACGATCATATTTTTTTAGTTTTTTCCTTAGCGATTATCTTCTGCCAATTTTGGTTTCCGAACTTCCTGAAAGCCTCGGGCCCACCAGGAAAAAGATCCCGGTTAAGGCGCTCCTGAGTATCCGCAGAAATAACGCCTGTAAGAATCAGCTGTTTTCCAGCCTGACGCACAGCAAGATCAAAATCCAGCATTATATCCTTAAATTCTTCATCATCCATTATAACTGGCATTCCAGCAGCCAAGATCTCTCCCAGATATCTTGAGCCCTCTATCTGCGCATATCCTCTAAACCAATTTACCAGCGGACTGAAATTCCCCTTCTCAGGAAAACCTGCAGGAGAAACTAACATTATAGATCTTGTTTTTTGATAGCGGCAAGGATGGGCGCTTAAGCCGGGATTATCCGGATTAGTCACAAACCATGGCTCAGCTACAGGCAGGGTTCGATCAATAAAATCCTTAAGTAGCCCGGTCATATTAAAGTGATAAAGTGGAGTGCCAAAAACCAGAATATCTGCGGAAGCATATTTTTCAAGTAAACCCACCATATCATCTTTATGCACACATTTTCCCGGAGTCTTTATCCAACAGATAAAACAACCAAGGCAATGGTTTATTTTATATCTGGCTAATTCTAATAACTCAGTTTGAGCGCCTGCCTCCTGCATTCCTGCCAATAGATTTTTTAAAATATGACTGGTGCAGCCCTTTTCTGCATGCGGAGAACCATCTAAAGCCAATACCTTCATGCCTGCCTCCTTAACTTTCCTTCCTCAATCTTAGCGTAATTCTTTTTCCAGTACCAACCGGGGAATTTTAGAGTAAAGATAAACAGGATAACCATAAGCGGCCAACTAGCAAGCATATCAATTAAACCGACAATTTTTAGATTACTGGCTTTTAATAACACCAACACTAGCGCAAACAGTATATAGACGACTGCCCAAACAAAAGTAACTATCCTCCAGGCTCCTCCATAATACACTGAGCGCAGGATCTCTTGCGGTATTTGCGCACTAGCAGAATCAGCAAACATCTGCATCAGCGAACGTTTAAATAAAAGCGATGCCATAAAAATAACTCCCACAATAAAATTATCCAATGCCAATACAAATAAATACATCTTAGGATTTTTCCCGGCAATTACCACAATTATGCGCGCCATAATCATAATTACAGCAAATATGGCAAAGAAATTAGCTTTGTGAGTCCTTATCTGGTGAAAATAAAATACCCCAATACACCAGACTAAAGCTATAGCTCCCCAAATAAAAGACATGCCATGACGCACGCCGTAAAGAAATAAAACCTTTGGAATTAAAAAACCTAAAAACATATCTTTCCAGGGAAAATTTTCTTTAAAGCTTTCCCATGTAGACCCAGATTTTTTATCCGTCATTTAATACTCCCTATATTCAGATAATTATATAAAGACATTCTCGTATAAAAACAAAAAACCAGATACCAAAAAAATATCTGGCTTATAGATAATAAATTCCTGGGTCCGTAACCTTGCTTCTTTTCAAATTAATACCCCACTACTAAATAACTTTAAATAATTTAAGGGTCCCTCTCGTATTTCACAAGGGGAAACCTCTCTAAATTTATTAGCCTAATTATATGCGCAATAACTCAATATATCAAGAATATTCTGGATTTAGAGAGGTAATTTCCTCGCGAAATTTGAGCATCTTAAGGTTTTATCTAGCGAAATCCTGCGAAGCCGAAGGTGTAGCAGGGTGTCCGTTTTGTCCGGTCATTTTTGGCCTTAAATCACGTAACTCTTTACAATTAAAAGATTAACCAATTGTCCGCTTTTCTATGACGGACAAATAAGAGAATTAGGGCTTCCAAACAAACCAAACAAATAAATAAGAGGCAACCACTGCAGCAAAAGTAAAGGGAATTCCGATTTTCATAAAATCTTTAAACCTAACTTTATACCCCTCTTTTTTAAGCAAACCACAGGAAACAATATTTGCTGAGGCGCCAATTGGGGTAATATTACCTCCCAAACTTGCACCAATAAGTAGGCCGAAAAGAAACAATGAAGGGTTTACATCTAACTTATAAGCCATTTGGCCTACGACAGGAAGCATAGCCGCTAAAAAAGGAACATTATCTACAAACGCAGAGATAATCACGGAAATAAATACGAGTAATGTGTAACCAAAGAAAATATTCCCTCCGATTATATTTGATAAAGATTGAGCAAGGTTATCTGTCCATCCGGTTAAAGTAAGGCTCCCAACTAGAATGAATATACCTACTAGGAATAACGCCGTATCCCAATCCAGTGATTTAATTAATTCAGATATTCTCCCCCTGTTTGATATTTTCTCCCACGCTACTGAAGCAATCCCCATAATCATACAGATAATCCCCGCAGCAGAAGTAAACCCAGTATCAAGGAAAGAGGAGGCTGCGAGCAAAAATATCAGCACCACGAGCAAAATAGTAGGAACCCATGAATGTACTTTTTCTACAGGTATGACTTTAACCTTATGCTTCTCCTTGCGAAACAAAAACATTAGAACAAAAAACGAAACAAAAGCGCCCAATTCAACCGCGAAAAATATACTCAGCTTTCCTCTATAAACAAAAAAATCACCGAAATTCATTTTCGTAAAACCTGCCAAAAGCATACTAGGGGGATCCCCAATCAATGTTGCCGCGCCTTGTAAATTACTCGATATGGCAATTGCTATCATCATCTTTATCGGGTTCAGATTAATTTTACGGGCAAGCGTCAGAGCAATAGGAGCAATAATAAGAACCGTTGCCACATTCTCCACAAACGCAGAAATAAAACCAGCAAGAACGCACATAAGCAGAATCGCCCAAGCAGTATTCTTTGCTCGATCTACAATAATCTCAGCAATAACGGCAGGCACCCTGCTCTTCATAAAAACATCCGCTACAGCTAATGTCCCCACAAAAATACCCATAACATTCCAATTCACTGAATGAAAAGCCTCAGGAAATGACAACACCCCGGTTACTAAGAGTAATCCCGCTGCACTGATCGCAACCAAAGACCTTCTTCCGGGGAATACCACGAACAAAACGTAGGCCAAAACAAACAGAATAAGCGAAATAATACTTCTATCCATTCCTATTTATTAACCTTATCCAGCGGTTGATTCTTATTTTTGTCTTTTCCACCTTGATTACTTTTAATGATCATAAAAATAAAGAAAAATATTACTGCTGCCCCAAGAATATACACGGGCCAATCCTGCGATAGATTACCTGTCATTTTAGAATCCTCCTTTTTTATCCTATCAACTATTCCATTCCTTAATCAAATAAATAACACAAAATATTCCCACTCCTAAAAACACATAAATGGTCCAACCATGCCATACATTTCCAGTCATTTCAGGATCCCTCGCTTTCATAATTCTTATCATCTTTATCAGGCTTGCTTTCTTGTTTGACCTTCTGTGAAAAAATTACAAAGAAAACTATAACTATAAAAGCAACAATAATAGGTGCCCAAAAACGCATGATATCGTACAATTTTTTCTTTCCTTTTTTACTCTTTCATACTATTTATTCGAGCTTTTTTATTTCTTGCTTTTCTAGTATTCATAGAATAAAAAAGTACCGAAAACAAGATTGCAAGTAACAATACTCCTAGATTTTGCAAAACATTAATCCACATGAATCCTCCTATTTCTTAAGCCGTTTTAATGCCTTAGAATCCTCACCGCCAAGGCCTTTTTTAAATATCCTACTATAACAAAAAATAAGCATGCTAAGAATGCATATCCATGAAATTATCATAAATATCCAACCGCTCAGTTTCAATCTGCGCCTCCTTATCTAATATTCTGGGTAACCGCGAAAATTACACACAACACCCCGGCTAAAATACAAACTCCCATTATAATAAATATAACCTTCATTCCCTTATCCATCGCTCCTCCTTTCCATGAAAAACTGCCACAAGAAAACAATTAAAAGATACATTTAAACAACTTGCTCCAGAGGCATAACAAAAGCCTTAACCCCTTCTTTACCAAGAGTCTTACGCAAGTTCGTTACACCAGAAACCACCTGCTCTACCTGCGTATCATCGCAAGCTATATACAAAATCTTGTTTTGACCTGGCCAGACTTGACTAGCTAGATGCGTTCCGGAAGTCGTTCCCTTTCCATGTACATGGTTTATTTTTGTATAGTTAGCGAGACCACATCCATCTAAAATTTCCATTACCTCTACGTCTATAGCTTCGTTATATACCACCATGATCATTTTCATATTTACTCCTCCGTTCTATGTCTAAAATTTATCTTTATAAAATAAAAAAGCCATCCTACATTCACATGTAAGATGGCGGCCCGACCATCCAGATCCTCCGGAAGTAAAAAACTTCCGGACCCTTGTACAATAAATTAATTAAAGATTGACGATATCTTCGGGATGATATAACGAAAGAAATAACAACATATAATCCCTTAAATGACGCGTAATCAGAAAATTGTTTTTTATATGTTCCCTCCCATTTTCTCCTAATTTCTTGGCGTATGCAGGACTGCTCAAGAGTTGTTTTATGGCAAAACTCGCTCCCTCAACAGAATGACATAATAATCCTGAATATTTATGTTTTATCTGCAAAGGAATACCGCCTACATTTGAAGCTACAACAGGCTTTGCCTTCCATAAAGCCTCAGCAACTGTTAAGCCAAATCCTTCCTTTAGAGATTTTTGGACAATTACATCTGATACCCTTTGTAACGCATTAACATCTATATCGTTTTGAGGTAATAGTAAGATATGGATATCCGGGTCTTTCTTGGCCTTTTCTTTCACTTCCTCTAAAACTTTAAATCCTTCCGGATCATCCTCTGCAGTACCGCCAGCCAAAATTAGCTGACAATCAATATATTTTTTTACCTGCAAATATGCTTCAATTACGCCTATCGGGTCTTTTAAACGGTCAAAACGGGATACCTGAGTAATGATTGGCTTATCTTTTTTGATATCGTATTTTTTCAATACTGAATCAATGATTTCCTGTGATAATTCCTTGTTTTTATCACTTAATGGATCAATGGAAGGAGGAATTAAGAATTGCCTAATGGCTAACTTCCGTGAAAAAGCCGGAGCAGAAAACACTGCTGAGTCGTATTGAACGATAAAATCCATAAGAAATCCCCAAACTCTCTCATTAGGATTAGACACGTCAATATGGCAACGCCAAAGCCATTTATTGGCGGCTTTCTTTTTTATTAAAGCTATTGGCTGCGGGTCATGAATGAAAACAATATCACCGTAGGTATCGATGTTTTCGATATTCTGCTGGCTTGTTTCCATGAATACTTCAAAATCCCTTTTAGTTATTCCTTCAGCCCTGCCGTGCAAAGCGTTGTGAAACTTCTTGGTCACTGCAAAAAACTGTTCTCCACCCTTTATCACATCCCATTTGGCATCTACCTCCAATTCCCTCAACAACGGGACCATGCGGTTTAATATCTCAGCAACTCCACCACCCACAGGAGTAGAATTTATATGCTGAATGACCTTGCCTTTTAACCGCTCACCGAGCAATCTTAAATCATCAATAACCGCCTGCCCCACTAAAGGAATATACTCTTCTATTTTTGCCATTTAATTAACTATCTTTCTTTCAACAATTTGTATAATCTTATTTCTTAAATCCTCTAAAGTACTCGTGTAAGGATCAAAACTTGAAATATTATTTGCTAATTTCTTATCTCCCAGAGAATTTTCTATCCAAAACGCGAAATCGTTAGTTGGCTTCTCAAGCCTTAAACGCGCTTCAAAAATATGAAAATAAATAGAATCAATGGTAATTTTATTTAAAACCTCTGCGAATTCCTTCAAATCATATGCAATATAGTTTGTCGGTAGAATAAAACTGACTGACTTAATAAAATGGAATTCTTCCCCGGATCTGGCAAATTTCAACTTGGCCAACGGGTTATCCTTTAAATAACTCTCAATGGTTGAAGCGATCTTTTCCCGCAGATCCCGGATAGTTGAGTATTGTATGGTATCAATACTCACCAGCCTTTCTCCAAGCTCATCTTCTCCAAGAATATCCGTTACCCAATAAGCAAAGTCGTTAGGAGGCTCAGGAGAAAGATATTGATGCTGCTGCAGAAATCTATGGGTATGATGATAAATGCATGAGCCAGATACTTGCTTAATAAGAGCCAAAAATTGGCCTAAAGTGGTAGCTCGTAATCCGGTTAACTCCGACAAATGCAATCTCGTGCAAAACTTAAATGGCTCTTTTGCTTTTATTAATTCTTCCATAGTTAGCTATATTGTAAGTCCAGGATTGAACGTAGAAATTTAGTTACTTCTTCTGTATTCTTTAAGTAGTAATCAGCTTTGGAATTACCGGGTCTGCCCACAAATACCGTCAACCCTTTTCTTTTTAAAGCCTTAAACGCATCCTCATCGGTTATATCATCTCCGATATAAATGGGTAAAACATTCTTTCCTCCCGAAATAAATTGCTGTCTTGCTAGAAACCATAAAACAACTTTTCCTTTATCCCATTTAACAGGAGGTTTTATCTCATAAACTTTTTTACCGGCATTAACCTGTATCTTATCACGCACTATATAAGGATTAATAACTTTGGAAAAAATATTATCAAATGAAGGTAGATATTTTTTGTCAACTAAACGATAGTGAATACTCAGAGTCAAGCCCTTATCCTCAATCAGCGCACCCTTAATGCCCGAAAGCTGCTTTTTCATATCTGTAGCGATATTGCATATAATTAATTTTAATCGCGGTGAAACCTGGCTTTCAAATTTAATCTTCGGGCCCTGGATCTCTAAACCGTGATTACCTGCATAGGTGATACCATCTACCCCTACTATATTTTTTATATCCTCAAGCTTCCTTCCGCTGATAATACCTATTTTACAATAAAGGCTTCTGGATAATTTCTGTAATAATCCTTTTGTAGCCTTATGGATAATTGCCTTACTAGGAGTCTGAACAATAGGCGTTAATGTCCCATCGTAATCCAGCAAAAGTAAAATAAATTTATTGCTCAATAATTCTTTTATCTTACTAAATTGTGAGAATACATATTTCATATTTAAACCTTCCTCAATGCTGTCAATTCTGTAATGATATTTCCTGCCCAGCGATAAACATTATTCTCCGAAATAACTTTTCGCATTTTTTCCATGCGTCTTGTTTTCTCATCATGAGGCATTTGGATAACTAACTTTATGCTCTCAGCAAACTCCTCTATCGAATATGGATTTACCTGAATGGCATCGGTAAGCTCTCTGGCTGCGCCAGTAAATTGGCTTAATATAAGAGCACCGGACAAATCACTTTTTGTTGCTACATATTCTTTGGCCACAAGATTCATGCCGTCATGAAGCGAACTTACAATGCAAAGATCAGCCATTTTATAAAAAGGCGCAATTTCATCTAAAGAAAAATGCCTTTTAAGATAAATAATTGGCTTCCAGCTAGAATCGGAATACTTCCAGTTCGTTTTCTCAATTAATTCGTCAATTTCCGCCATAAGATCATGATAATGTTTTATATGTACACGGCTTGGAGCGGCAAGTTGAATAAAAACAAATTTCTTCTTATATTGGGGGTACTTTTCTAAAAACCTGTCTATAGCCAGCACTCTCTCAATGATGCCTTTTGTATAGTCGATCCTATCAACTCCCAAACCTATGATTTTTCCTTCCAGGTCAAATTCTTTTTTAATTTTATCTATCTCTTGTTTTATATCCGTGTCCTGCACACCTTGGTTTGAATGTCCGTTAACGCTAATCGGAAAAGCCCTGACAAAAGTTTCTTTTTCCGAGCGAACAATGCTGAATTTTTCTATATCAACCCTTGATTCAAGAAGCCTGTTGACTGTGTCTAGAAAATTGTTGCAATGATTCTGAACATGAAAACCTATTAAATCACACCCAAGCATCCCTTCAAGAATCTCTTTACGGTAAGGACAAATAGAAAATGCTTCCGGAGTAGGCCAGGGAATATGCCAAAAAAGCGCAATTGTCGCATCGGGGCGTTTTTCCTTAATCATCTTCCCGAGCAGAGTAAAATGGTAATCTTGAATAAATACAAAAGGATGTTTAGCGGGCAATTCTTCCAAAACAGAATCCGCAAACTTCTGATTTACTTTTTTGTAAGCTTGCCAGTCTAAATCCCGAAAAATCGGCCTCGTATGCGTATTATGACATAGTGGCCATAGCCCTTCATTAGAGAAACCATAATAATAGCCATTTTCCTCTTCTTTATTCAGCCAAACCCTCTTAAGTATATACCGTATATCTTTAGGGGGAACGCCAAGCTTATCCTTTGAATTTACGAATTTCTTGTCCGCATTACCGGCACCATGAGCAATCCATGTGCCGCCGCAGGCGCATAAAACCGGATGGATCGCGGTAACCACGCCGCTTGCCGGCCTAATACATTTCTCTAAACCGGTTATCTCATCAACGACATGCATATAGGGCTCGCGATTAGATACTACAATTAAAGCATTCTCTCCTAACTTCGCTCGGATAAGGTCTTTTAATTTTAATTCTGTCCAGATTTCTTCTTTTTCTAAACGAGCAGACGCCTCGTCAGAAATAGTCCTGCGGGCAACACGTAAACTCAATGCCGCCTGCTCAACTTCACTAGCAAGATTACCCAAATCACCTTTTTCTCTAATCGGATGCGCTTCGTCAGTTTCGCCTCTTTGGAAAAACTTAAACCAATCCGTTAAACGTTGTATTGGCAGAGCGAAAATCTGCCTGTGCAGAAGAATGGATAAAACAAAAATAACAATAACTAAAATTATTAAAGTTGAACTGATGCGCCTCCAAAGCTCAGTTAACCTTGCAAAGACATAAGAAGTATCATGTATAACCTCAACCATTCCCAAGAGCTGCCCCTCATCATCAACTACAGGAAGAATATAGCTGTAAACTTGGTAGTCTTTGAATTTCTCTAATTCTCCCCGCGGAGTCTTATTAGCTATAATATCTTTGATATAAGGCTTGACTTTTTCTTTCCAATCGGCGAACCTTTTAGTAAGCGCAATTATGTTCCCGTCTTTATCGTAGATAGCGCAACCCTGCAATCTTTCCCGAGTCTCAAATTTCTCCGCAAGGTAATTTGCATTTTTTAAATCATTGCCTAAAAGCACATGTTTCACCGATAATTCCATGCTTTCGGCAACGGTCCTGGCTTTTCGCTTTAAGTCATCAGTGAGCTTCTCTTCTTCTAAACGCGTCTGAAAGAAGCCAAAAAGCGTAAAAGCTACGGAAACAATAATTAGAATTGGTAGGATAAATAAAAGTACTCTTCTCATTCTTTACCTCGACAAGGCAAAAACAGCCATCCTATATTCGCATACAAGATGGCGGCCCGACCATCTAAATGATCCTCCAGAAATACTTTAGTATTTCCGGACCACTTATAAACCTATTTTTATTTATATTATACTACTTTGAATGGATACCTCAAGAGGTATCTCCGCTGAGGACGGGCAGTAATATTGCACAAGGGGAAGACCTCTCTGTAAACAGCTATGGCAGAATTTAATGAAACGTCAGGTTATGTCTCTTAATAACTCACTGGGAGTTCTAATGCAGACTCCTATCTTCGTCAAGATATCAGTTGCAGCAAGAATAATTTTATCTTCGGTAATAAAATAATCACATTTATTTGTTATATGTGCCTGAATATGCATAACATCTTTTATGTCATTCTCAGATAATTCCGAACAAGATTTACCAGGAAATAAAGCCATGACGACACTTTGAGTTAATCCTCCGTCATCTTCACGACCATAAACTGCATGATCGTATCTAGAATGACCAAACACCCCGTATCCTTGAATCTCTCTATATTGTTGTGATTTCTCCAATCCTTTTTTATACCCATTCAACATTTCGGTATCCATTGCATCAGTCTTAACAATCTCGATCAAACCTTTCTTATGCATTTCTTCGAAGGTATTCATCTCAGGTAATTGCTGCCTATCGTTGATCAAGTTGGTGTCAATCGTTATACGTAAAACCATAAGAAGAAATAGTCCTTTCTATTTAATGTGATAAATCCACCCCTAGTTTATCATAAAAATGACCGATAATACCATTAAATAGGCGTCATTAAATAAGAGAGGAATTGGCCTATTTTGGCTTTAAAGTGGCTCAATTCAGAGAGGCTTTTAAAACAGCTTGTAGTATGAAGCTTTCGGTATGCAAACAATAAATGCGATATCCTAACTCCTAGGGACAGCGCCAGATGAAAACGGCTATGACCGCAGTTCCGATCATAGCCGTCAAACTCTCCAATACTACAAGGAGAAGGATATTACTGGGGTCCCTCTCATGTTTCATGAGGGGAAACCTCTCTCAATTTACACAAATCAATTATAGGCTCGATACCTTAATATATCAAGAATATTCTGGGTTTAGAGAGGTAATTCCTCGCTAAATTTGTCCGTTTTGTCCGGTATTTTCTGGCTATAAATTACGTAACTATTTGACGGGTAAATAGATGTGAAATGTCCACCTTAAAGAGGTGGACATGGCGTTATTTAAATCTTCTTGCCCTTATTTGATTATATTTTTTTTGCACCAGTCGAGACCTTTCCCTAAGACAACCTGTCTAGGATCTCGCGCAGCGATACCAGCGCGATAGTCGTCTGTTGATCGGATAACGCATAAGGGATAATAAGCGTATCGCCATGGACCATGGCGCCGCACGAATAGACGACATTTGGAACATACCCACAACGGCTGTTATCCTTCCAGTGAATAAGCGGTTCACTCAATCAGCCGAGTA
>Ga0265296_1000839_pt1 | contig 40614 bp, 40 predicted proteins | sample MunlanPumphouse1_FD_189073 | JGI IMG/M metagenome (GOLD analysis project Ga0265296, IMG submission 189073) | Groundwater microbial communities from a municipal landfill in Southern Ontario, Canada - Pumphouse #1 | ecosystem: Environmental > Aquatic > Deep subsurface > Groundwater | place...
CGCTTAACCAGATCCTCAATCAGCTGGAATGGCATATTGAAAAAACCGCCGAACAGCATGATTACCTCACGCTATACTCGCCCGGTGCGGACCCGCATGCCGGGTGGTGTGGGGGCTGGGGGAGAAAATCCCCCGGCTACCCGATTGGGTATTTCCCCGGTTAGTTCCTTTCATCAGAGACATACTATTTATTTGCTTTTACTTATTTTTTTTGCCCTTGCCCTTGCCCTTGCCTTTACCTTTTTGGCCATAGAGATCGTCACCGCGTTTGAGGGCATGGAACTCTGGAGAACCGGGTTTAATACCCAGACTTTTGGCCAGTGCACCCCACCCTCGGTCCTTACCTTCTTTGTATTGTTCAGTCACATAGTCAATCGGTTTCCCGGACATTTCTCCCAATCGCAAGGCAACATAAGCATCCGCAGGTTTAGGAAAATTGCTGAGTACGGTCGTGATCTGCGCATCGCCGATATTGAAACGCGTGGCAATCTTTGCTCGGAATCCGGATGGATCTGCTTGCGCCTGAATATTAAAATTTGGCATCCAATCGAAGTCAGATGCAGCGGCTACTGATGCTGATGAAGCAAGCAAAAACACGACCGAAACCGTTAACAACATTTTTCGTAGTTTCATTGAATCCTCCTTGGATCATTAGTTTTATGCCCAACGAGCTAATCAGCGGCGCGGCTTTTTTGCGTCCGCTGAATTTATTTGTTGGCCCTGCCTTATAATTTTCCATTGTTTTTCTTATCAAAGATATAAAGTAATCTATCAATTGTTGTAAACGCGAGCCCTTTAGATTTGCAGAGGTCGATCAGATCGGAGATATAGTCATAATAAAGAGCTATTTTTCTCTCAGCAGGTGTCGCTTGATATAGGGGATACTTCTTACCATAAACTGCTCTATAGGCATGGCGGTCAATTATTTGAAAAACCTTTGGATTAATAAAACGTAATATAGTTGATGCCATTGGAAGATCTACTCCATTAACACCTAATAATGCCTTGAGTACGTCATTGCCTTTCTTATGTTCTCCTGCTTTCATGGATTCCAGCTTTTTCAACTGCTCTATATTCTCATCGTCAAGGCGTACGTAACGGTTAACTTTCCAGAGGACTATTTCGTTTATTACCGACTGATCAATAGAATTGGTTTCTAAATTATCAAGTCGCTTTGTGAGTTCCGGCTGAAATTTATAAAAAGCCAGAAAAGTATTAAGGTCACCGGGGAATTCTGATGCTATCATGAGTTTTGTTGCCTCTTTAACTTTGCTTTGGTTCGATGGCATTCTTTACATCTACAATGACAACCGCCTTGTGAAGGGCCATGAGTTGGATCAGTCGGGAAATCATCTAACGGCTTCCACCTGCGACATGTAGAGCATACTTTCCCGTTAATTCCATTCTTTATTATGATTGCCATTTAATGTCCTTCCTTTTCAGGCCAACGTGGGCATCACCGGCGCGAGGAACGAGTGTCAGGTGGATTTAGTGGTTATGCACTTTTTCTTGGATCATTATCTAAATACCACTTACCATTGCGCCAATATCCAACAACACTTTTTTGCCTTCCTTTTGGCTCCCAAGTAATTTCTCCATTATAATTATAACCCGGACCCAGATAGTAAAATAATCCGCGCTCAATTCGTTCAAAAAGTGGATGCTGAACTGAGTATTTTGCTTTATTTATTAGGTTATAACAATAATCCGTAACTAATACGCTGCCCTTCGCATAGCTGCTGAGACTGCAAAACTCTTTTTCAATAATATGCTTTGGAATGGGTTCTTTCCCATACTTACTTTTTAATTTTTCTCCCACCTGTTCGTAATACTTCGCCACTTTCGAATAATAATCAGAATTTTTCATTTACCTTCGCACCTTAATATTTGCATAACGTAAAAGTAAGCCGCCGCGCCGGTGGCTTTGATGGAAAACCGCCGAATGTTCCCGCGGTCGGCTTAACTGGTTTGTTATCGATTTTATTCATGTTTTTCCTTTGGTGGGCATAATTCCCCCGAATTCCCTCCAACGTAATACTAATTTCCGGCAGGGTGATGACAATAATTGGTATTATGTCCCCAGATTATCCTCTTGACTGCTATTAGATCCGTAGAGCGCCTGCATCAGGCTAATAGCCCCGTGAGAAGAAGCACTTTGCAATTCAATCGTAGGCGTCTGAGTAAGCGCACTCAAAAGCGCATCGACCCTTTTACACAAAGATGAAACATCCATAATTCATCCTCCTTGAAGGCCCAACTACTGTATATATGGTTTCCAGATAAATTCTATCTGCCTCTTTCTGTCCGTATAACACGCAGCGTATAAATTTCAATAATACTAACGCCAAATTGAGCGGGCGCGGCTCTATCGCGCAGCGTCCCTTGGAGCGCAGTGTTAGGTTTGGCTTCAACGCGGCGATTGACAATAAGAGGTACTGCCTTGAACACAGCCCCCAACACAAACGACCTGACCAATGTTATTAATCATTGCGCCTCCTCCGGGTTGCGAAGAGCAGATTACTTGACCGATAGAGTTGATGACGCACTGGCCCGGTCCGCAGAGAACTTGGCCAATCGAATTCGTCTGTGCCCCACCTCCTGGCGGGGCACAGATTACTTGCCCAATTGAGTTTTGAGTGCAGCCGCCTTGAGCGTAAACGAATGATGTTGCGAAGAGAGCAAAAAGCAGGGCAATTGAAGAGAGACTTTTAACCATGATGATCCTCCTGTGAAAAAACCTAACGTGGAGCTGAGCGTTGGCACGATCCTGCTCGCACCGGAGGTGCGGATGCAGGATCGTGACAGCAGCTCCAGCGATTTGTTAGGCGGACCGCTGGTAGCGGTCCGCTAGGCCCGTAAGGGCAACAAATTGCGGCGAGCGAAGCTCAGCTCCACGTTAAGCGGACGAGGAACCGAGCGAATCAGCGCGCATAGCGCGCAGCGAGGTGACGAGAGCGTAGAGGCGCGCATTTCCAATTTTATCAGATAATTGATCACTTGTTATCAGTCTTCTGTTCATCGTGCGCGACTCAAGCGGTCCGCTTAACGTTATAGGTCAGCCGCCCGGCCACGGAAATGTCCCACAACTACAGACCTATTTTCCCGGTCGGGGTTGATTGATTGGTTATATTTTAAGGAGTTGAAATGTATAAACAAATAGCAATACCTTACGGAATGGGAGAAGCCTTATTGACCGAAGAAGATGTAAGGCATGCACAATTAAACAACCTCAAAACTTTGTCTTTAAAGAAAAAAAGTGGCCGCATAATTGACGCAATTTTAAGTTATTTTGTTCTTAATTGCATGGCTACTTCTGGTAATTTTGAACAACAAAAGCGCAAAAGGTTTTCCAGTCTTTGAAATCGTACCACCATTCAAAACGGAACGATTCAATGTCGCGTTCTTTTTTGAGTTTATTGGAAAGTTCATACAACATTTTGTAAATCGCATTTTTGTCAGGGGAGTCGCCAAAATCATGGTCTTTTTCATCACGCTCTTTGAGTCCAGATAAATATGCAAGATGGCATCCATCTCCATTGACAAGACCATGACCACTTTTTGTTTCAATTAATGATTTGAGGCCAAGATAAATGAGTTCTACTTGTGTATTCGATAAATTTTCAAACATAGCACCCTCCTTTGTTTTTGGTTTCAAAAATAACGTAAAAGTAAGCCGCCGCGCCGGTGGCTTTGATGGAAAACCGCCGAATGTTCCCGCGGTCGGCTTAACTGGTTTGTTATCGATTTTATTCATGTTTTTCCTTTGGTGGGCATAATTCCCCCGAATTCCCTCCAACGTAATACTAATTTCCGGCAGGGTGATGACAATAATTGGTATTATGTCCCCAGATTATCCTTAGCCCTTTAACAATCCCCTGATCAGAAAACGACTTTATAAAGTTACGCTCTGGGTCATTCTCCCTCTTTGGATTAGCAAATTGATCTCTACTCCCATTCTCAGAGTTCAATCTCGCGTTTAGATCTTCGGCTGTACCAACATAGAGTGGGCCCATATCATCACATATGACGTACCAGCCGGGCCCGAATGGAAGTTGCGCGCTTGGTGCTGCAAAGTAATATTTCTTCTTAACCTCAAGCGGATGCCAGTTCTGGGGATTCTTCGCCAAAGACTTTAATCCTAGAACCAGTCTATCGACTTTACTTGGATCTCTAACGTCCAGGTGATCGAATCGGAGTTTTCCCGGCATTTCCTACTCCTTGCGCTCGTGCCCGCTAACACATACTAGACAGAAAAAATATATTACAGCACACTTGGCTCAACTAATTATTCAATTATATCCAACATATAGCGCATAAGCGCCACATCTTTCGAGGAATATATTGAACAATGTCCAAAGGTTGCGATAAACTTTTTAAAAGTGATATAAAAATTCTGTCTAGTATAACACTGTAAGGAATTTTGGTTAGTTTCGGATAAGCTGGATTTTCTTTTGAATATTGGCCGCTTTCCCCGTCTCTTTCCCCGCTTCGTACAGGGCCTGAAGCTTTTCGAGATAAGCCAGATGGGCATTCTTCCACCCATTAACTGAAGCTGTATCGGCAGCGGCCTTCAAAATCACCTCACTGTACTTATAATGTCGGACAAGCAAACCAGCAGCAATGAGTTTCGAAAGGGGATCTTCTATGCTTATGACGGCCTGCTCCATATCCTTTTCTTTCCCATCCCTGAATGCATTGAGGACATCCCTGTACCGGGAAGGAAGCAATCCTTTATCAACTTTGTCAAAGAAACCTTTTAAAAAGTTATAATAAGTCCTGCTCCCAGGATTCTGCTGAACAGACTCTATGCGGAGATAATCACCGTCATCAAAATCCTCAAGAACAGCAACACTTACGGCATATTTTGTCAGGTAAGCTGTGGAAAGAATTTCCAGATCGCCGCTTTTCTTTATCTCTTCGATGGCTTTATCAAAGTGGAGTTCAGCAATCTTAACCCTGCCGTTTAAATAGTTCGTTTTATAACTCTCCAGATTATTAAAACTGACATTTTTCCACTCAGGAACAGGCTGTGATCCACAACCAAAAATAAAAATAGAGCAAGCAAATAAAAATAAAAATGTCTTCATGGGAGTTTTATCTCGGGCTTACTTTTAAAGGGTATTTTCTGGTTTAATTCCTTTACCAGATCATTAATAGAATTCACAGCGAGATCAATCTCGCTTCTCAGGAGTTTAATATCCGTTGTAGAGTCGGACACATCAGCGCTGATCTTTACTACGTTATCAAGAGCAGCATTTATCTTTTCAAGTTTAACGAGCAGGTCTTGAAGGATTTTATGCACCAGGGGCAGGGTTCCTTCTTTCCCGTAAATCATTTCATCTGTCTTTGCCGCCATTGTATCCACCTTTTGCAGGATGGAATCTGCATGAGAGGTGATGTCCCTTGTCTTGCCAAGGGTTTGATAGATAGCCTGGACGCTTTGTTCGTCTCTAATCAACATCTCCAGTAACGATTCTTTGCTCGACAGATTCGCGGTAATTTTTTCAGAGTTTCTTAAAATCTTTTGCACATCACCATTGGGATCAGCCAGATTCGCGGTAATTTTTTCGATGTTTGCTGTTATCTTCTTTGCCTCTTCGATGACCGGCTGGAGCTTCTTTATCGTCTCGTCAATGTCACTGAGCTTGGTCACCTCCGGCACTTCTTCTTCTAATAATGCGGGGCTGTTCAAATTATCCGTCAAAACAATAATACGGGAGGAACCGATAAAGGGTTTACTGACAATGAATCTGCTGTCCGATCTTATCCATTTGACATGGCGTTCCGGCACCCTGATCTTAATTAGAACTCTTCCATCCTCGCTGAGTTCCAACGTACGGACGGTACCTATCGTAAAGCCTGAAAAAACGACCGGCATCCCCTCTGTCAGATCTTCGCCGGTTTTCGATGCAAGGGTATAGGTTTCAACCCTTTCAAAAAAACCCTTTCTATAGACTGTATATCCTATAGCAGCGATAATCAGACATACCGTAGCAATGATAAATAATCCAACTTTGAATTCAATTTTATTGGTCATCTCTTATCCAGGAATAACGGTCTCTATGCGATATATAATCCAAAATATAGCATTTTGTAAACAGATCATCAATCGTCTTCAACGCCCTGCAGATAAAGATAGTATCTGTAATATCCGGTACAATTTTAAAGGGCCTGTCAACTATGATGACGGCATCCGTAACCATAGCTGCCCTTAAAAGCATCACATAAAAACGCTCTTCACAGGTTAAAACATGATTTTTCTTGTATGCAAGTTCTTCCAGCCCCAATCTTTGCAAATATCCAAGGGTCATACGTTCCGCCTCTTTCGCCGATACATTCTGGTGATACTGCCTGATTAAAGCAATATTGCTCCATACATCCAGGTTTGAAAGGAGGGGAACCTCTGAAGAAACCCGCCCTGAATGTTTTTTATTGCTTAGCGAAGAATCGCTTATCTCTTTGTCCAGGGCCTCCCCGCTATCAAAGAGTCTTAAATGGATCTTGCAACTAATGTCAGCACCTCAATGATCACAATAGCTATAAAAACCTTCACCATACCGTTTAGAACAGAAACAGGGATACTGGTCAAATCGCTGGAAGCAGTGAGGCCGAACCGAACGGGAAGTAACGTAACAAAAAAACCAAAAGTGACACATTTAAAAAGTACAATAATTATATCGGAAAAGTCAGCAGAAGTTAACAAAATATTGGTATATGCATCTATGCTCATTCCCATGGTAAGCATGGAAATCAACGCACCGCTCATCAAAACAACAATAGAAAAAAGTCCGCTTAACAACATAACAGAAACTATACCACTAATAATCCTCGGCAGAAACAGATAATTGATAATATCAATATTAAATGCTTCTAAAGACCTCAGTTCCCCGTCGACCTTCATCACGGCAATTTCGGTATTGATCGCGGAGCTTGATCGCAGAGCAATAAGTACTACGGTAATAAAAGGAGATAATTCCGTCACTACAAAACCCATTAAGATACGCCCCAGGTACTCTGCCCAACCCATTTCCTTAATAACTTCAAAAACAACCCCCATAAAGAGTGAGCCAAAAATAACTGAAGCACCTAGAAAAAAAGGTAATATCTGAACGGACGTAAAATATATTTGATTTATGAGGACCGTCTTCATGGCACTGTTATACGTCTGTCTTTTGAACATTCTGAAAATGACAGTGCCGGTAAAGGCCAGAGTATCCTGTAATAACCTGGCTGCATTTATGGAGACGCTGCCTAAACGTTCTATGGCGGCAATCATAAGCCTAAACCCATGCAGAATAAAGAACATTGCAGATGACGTGAATTAAAAATTTCGGGCACCGTACCTTTTACGGTAAAGAGAAAATGCATGATTTTCGAGCGCTGTGAATACAAGTTCCAAAACCCTCAATATCACATTGCGAGACATGAAAGATGTCTGAAATTTACCTGAAAATATCAACCCCTGTCATAAACTAATTTTATCACACGAAGACACATTGCCGCCGGGAATTATGAAGGCATAAGCTGTAAATTTGCCGTCATGACTCAGGCTGATATCAACCCCGGCAGGCTCATCTCTTAAATACACGACAGGAGGAGACACCCTGCCTTCAGAACGCCGGATATCAATGTCTTCCGGGATCCGGTTTAGAATCATTGAAAGATGCTTTTTGACAGCTTCACGCAAAAAAATTGATTCGTATCCCGGTGTAATCTCAGGTTGAGGAAGAAGGTCTACCTTCCATATAAGGGAATCTACTCCCTCGGAAAAATCCTTGGCGCCAATACAATGTACGTATTCACAAGCAATGAAGATTTTTATATCAATTTTGCCCCCCGGCGTATCAACAAACCCAAGGATGCAGTTATCTTCACCGGGAAGCCTTGCTTTATAGCTTCCTACACGAAACATGCTCACTTTATAAAGCAATGGTATGAAAGGAACATCAGGGATAGATTTACTGATAATTTTATAGGCAGTTTCTTTGCCCGTCCATAAAGCCCAGAGTATGACATCGGGATTGGGAGAGTCAAATATCTGCCGTTGTTCATCCGGAATAAAAACGCGATTGACAAAGCGGATGTTCCGGCTTCTCTCCCTGGCACAGGGTTCGTTCAGATCCACTATGTCGTTGCCCACGTAAGGCAAAATAATCTTCCTCCAGATTTGAAAGGTGTCCTATAACCTGTCCGGCATAGTAACGCTGAGCACGAAGACCATTGTCCTGTGTCCTTTCAGGTTCGAGTACGCTAATAATCGCAGTAAAACGTTCGCCAAATTTGGGAATAAACCCGTAATTATCCTGAGCATCCCCACGAAGATAAATACACATGACCCTGCAATTATCGAAATCCTTGATAAAACGCCCCACACTATAAGGAAAGTGTTCCGTATCCACACGACCGGTACGGGAACGTGTCCCTTCCGGAAAGATCATCAAATTCTGTTTTCTTCTTAAGACATAGGTACACCTATCAAGTGTCTTTTTCATCTCTTTGCGCTCGCCACCGCGATTAACAGGAATACATTTGGCCAGATAACAGAAAAGCGACATAAAGATGCTACGCTGGAAATTAGCCTTTTCCGGCAAATTCCAGGGAATCACTCGATAGTGTCTGATGTGAACATATAGTGATGTAGTTGCATAAGCTATGATTAAAGAATCTATCATCGTGAGGTGATTGGCACAGATAATCCATGGACCTTCATGCTTTTTGAATTGAAGGTGAAATTCCTGCCTGAGCTTCTTCAAGTCCCTCACCCGATATCTCATTAGCTTGATAGCGATAAAGTACAGTGGACCAATGAAAAAAATTGTCATCCACCCCAGAATGTATTGAAGCCACCAAAGTCCTTTGGACACCTTCGTCATTTTGTGCAATCCTTTTTCTCAACTCTCAAGATAAGTTCACGCTGGACTTGGGCTAATTTCAATTAGCCCCGTTTAGTTTACCGCTTATAATCTCTAAGGCATCTCCGATGGTTCTTATTTGATCTGCCTCATCATCTTCTATACTAATATCAAAAGTATCTTCACACTTGATAATAACATCTACAAGACGTGCGGAATTTACCTTGAGATCGTTCAAGATATGGGTATCTTTCGTCGCTTTTTCAAGCTCTTCCGGATTTTTTGCGTACACTCTCAGGATATTTACAAACTCTTCATAAATCTTCTTCTCATCCATACTTTTCTCCTTGTAAAATTTTTTTTATTGCCCTTCCCATTTCTTAAAAATCAAACAGCTATTGACATCACCAAAACCAAAAGCGGCCTTGGCAATAATTCTTAACTCCGGGAATTCCATACATGACCGAGGCACCTTCTCCGAAAAAGGAGCGATGTCCGGATGGATATCCTCGCAATTGAGCGAGGGATGGAGGAAACCCTTGCAAAGCTGTAAAACAACGGCTACAGATTCGATGGCCCCGGCTGCCCCCAGGCAATGCCCAAGCAGTGATTTTGTGGCATTGATATAGGGGAAGTCTCTGGGGCCAAGGTCCAGGGTAGCCGACCAGTTCCTTACCTCTATGGGATCGGCAAAGGTGGCAGTAAGGTGGCCATTAATACTGTCTATCTGGCGTACATCAATGCCCGCGTCAGCAATAGCGCCCCTGATACAGCGCTTAACCCCGTTCGGATTGGGGGCTGTAATAGACCCACCGCTTCTCTGTCCGCCACAATTAACGTAACCTCCTATTACCTCTGCGTATATGTTTGCCCCGCGCTGCAAAGCGCACTGGAGATCTTCGAGTATAAGAATAGCAGCCCCGGCGCTGGGAACAAAACCATTTGCTGTTGCACTCATGGGCCGCGAAGCTTCCTCTGGCCGATCGTTATATTTACGGGCGATCACACGCATCGCATCAAAACCGGCCCATATATAGGGTGATGCCCCTTCAGATCCACCGGCCAGGATACGTTTGGCCAACCCTGCACGAATCCTCCACGTCGCATCAATAATGGCTTCATTACCTGTACTGCAGGCGGAAGAATTTGAAGTTACCTGATTTCCCAAAGCCAGTAATCCGGCAATACAGGCACTGGTTCCGCTATGCATAACCTGTTCGGCGGTGGTACTCCCCAAACGGCGGGTCTTACCCTCATTAACCATGGGAACAAGCGTCCTGGCAATCGTATCCATACCGCCAATGCCGGAGCCAACAATTACACCCGTGTCCCAATCCACATCTTCACTGTCGGCATCAGGTACGGCAAGGCCGGCGTGGTGCCATGCATCCATAGCAGCAACAGCGGCATAACCAATGTTGTCGTTCATCGAAATCAGTTTCTCTTCGTCGAAGTATTTTCTCCGGATGTTCTCAAAGTCTTGAGGGACACCACCTATCTGGCAGGCAAAGTTTAATTCCTTAAGCTCCGGGATAAAGCGAATACCGGATTTCCCCTCCCGCAGGGCATTTTCAAAGTTATCTAACCCATGAGCATTGGGCGCTACAACTCCCATACCTGTTATAACAACTCTACTTCTCATCTGGAAAAAACTCCTTGACAGCATGCTTCGAGTCCATCAGCCACCGTAAAGTCCCCCATTTACATGGATAACGCTACCGTTGATGTAAGAACCGCCTGTCGCAAGAAAGGACACCACCTCAGCCACATCCTCGGGGCGTCCCATACGGCCCAGCGGGATACCGGCAAGGATCCTGTCTCGCACATCCTTCGGCAAACTCAACGTCATCGGTGTATCAATAAAGCCCGGCGCGACTGAATTAACCAGAATATTACGCCCGGCTAACTCCTTAGCCAAGGATTTAGTAAAGGCATCAACAGCTGCCTTTTCCATGGTGTACGGGATCTGCCCAGAGTTACCCATGTGGCCCACAACACTGGAGATATTGATAATACGTCCCTTGTTTTTCCGTAGCAGGAATAAACGCAATATTCGTTTTGTAAGATACCACACACCTCGCATCAAAGCACGTTGAGCATCGAATTCTTCAATCTTCATCGCATTGATGTCGCTATTAATGGTAATCCCTGCATTATTGACCAGAATTTCAACCGACTCGGATGCCTCTTTTAAACGGGAGACCATTGCTTCCACCTGATCAACATCTGTCAGGTCTGCCTGTAGAAGGAATCCATCATCGACTTCAGCACAAACAGCCTTGGCTCCCTCCTCATCCTCACTACCCCGGTAGTGAATACATAACCGCAATCCTGCCTTGTCAAGTGCCCGACAGCACGCGGCTCCGATACCGGTACCACCTCCGGTTACAATAGCCACTGGTTTTACGCCCATAAAACACTCCTCCTTATGCTTCTTCTACCCTCAGCAACACGTGAGCCCAGGTTAGTCCTCCTCCCACCACAGCAATGGCCACATGGTCTCCCGGCTGCAGTTCGTCCCAGTGCTGGCTCAAAACAGAAGGCGCTCCGGCACAGGCCGTATTACCATACTCCACAACATTCTGCCAGTGATCACACTCATTGATACCGATACGGTCACAAACGGTCTGGAGCATACCCATATTGGCCTGGTGACCAATGAATTTAAAACGGCCATAGTTCCGCTGAATGGATGATTGCATCATCGACAATAATTCTGTCGTCTTACGAATGGCAAAGCCCTGTACCAGGCTTCCCTCCTGAGAAAAAAAGTCCATCCGGGGAACCATGACTGCATCCCATTTTGCGGGGTTTGATCCACAATCACTGGCAATAACGGTCCGCCGGGAAGGGACGGAAGAAGATACAACGGCTGCAGCACTGCCGTCACCAAAAAGCACAGCAGCCCTCCGATCGGAAAAATCCATGGCATGTGTAACACTTTCCGGCTGAACAATTAAAACAAAGGGGGGAAGGGCTTCCGGCCTCATCCGATCGAGAACATTTATCTGCATCGCAAAAGTCGCACACGCACAGTGCAAATCAAAGCATGGGGCATCTACACCCAACTCCGCGGCAACAACAGATGCCTGTGCCGGCGTGACATAATCCGGCACGGATGATCCTGCGATAACAAGCCCGATATCTTCCTTCTTGATCCCGGCCCGCTCAATAGCAAGCAAGGCGGCAGCCGCTCCTGTCTGGGCATGGGTATAGAGACTGGCTTCACGTGCCCCTCGTGGGTCGCGATTTTTCGTTGTCTTTATGTAATCCAGAGAAAGAACAGTATGGCGGGTCTGTATACCAACCCTCTCGATGATCCACTCTTCTGTTGTCCCAATATCCAGATCTACGAGAAATTGATTAGTAATAATGTTTTCCGGGTGGAAATGTCCCACCCCGTGCAGATAAAGCATAACAGTTACACAATCTCCCTTCCGATAATCATATCCTGGACCTCCCTGACACCTTCGTAAATATCAATGATATGAGCATCTCTTGCCAATTTTGATATCTCATATTCTGAGATAAAACCATAACCACCATGAAGATGAAGACCCTCAGTAGCACAAAACAGTGCCGCTTCTGCGGCAACATTCTTGGCTAAAGAAGCGTAGATGGCCTTGTCCGGGGCATTTTCCTGAACTTTACAGGCTGCTCTTATGAGCGCCATATCCGCCAGCTCAACCTTTTTCCACATCTTAACCAGAGTGTCCCGCGCTACGGGCAGGTCACAGATCCTCTTCCCAAACTGCCTGCGCTCCCGCGTATATTCCAGGGTAATGTCGAGGGATCTCCTGGCAAGGCCTACACCAACAGCCCCTACCATCGGCCGGGCGTAGTCAAAAACATCTATGATATACTTGAATCCTTCTCTCCTGTCACCTATTATCTGGTCTTTTTCTATGACAACATCTTCGAAGGTCACACTGGCAGTATTTGATAGCCGTTGCCCCAGTTTATCCTCCGGTTTACCGATCAGTATCTTGCCCCCCTGGGGAAGATCAATCTCCAGACTTTCGGAAACAGGAACAACTGAATCGTGGGAAGGCATATTACATAAAGGAACAATCACGCAAGCCATAAAATTACCGGAGGGCTTCCCAACCTTGCAAAAAACTGTAAACTGTGAGGCATAAGACGCATTGGTAATAAAACACTTTGTGCCATTGAGAAGGTATGTCCCGTCATCCCTCTTCCTCATAAACGTTGTCATGACAGAGTTATCGGACCCGGCGCCAGGTTCTGTCAGGCAGAAGGAGGCCAGCTTGGGCATCTCCACAAACTTTTTCAAAAAAGCATCCTTCTGTTCCTCTGTGCCATGTTGAGCGATAACCGCGTTTGCCAGATCATTACACATAGCCGATGTCGCGATACCCGTATCCCCGTAAGAAAATTCCCTGATAATCAAGGCCGTTGAAATAATATCCACCTCATAACCCTTGACAGATTCAGGAACGGACAGATTAAGAATCCCCATTTCCCAAGCTTTATTAATGATATCCACAGGAAATACATGTTTTTTTTCAAGGGACATCACATGTGGAGTGATCTCGTTCTTGACAAACCTACTTACCAGATCAACGTACATCTGTTGATTTTCCGTTAGATTGAAATCCATCGCTCCTCCTGAAAAATTAATGTATTATCAGTTTGTCCCTTGAAATAAACGCTTTGCGGCTGAAAGGTTCGTCACTGATGAACAAGTCACATTGATTGTTCTAAAAAATGCCCCGAGAGGGCGGCCCGGGCCAACTTCGTAGATCGCATCGGCACATAACGCAAGTGCCTGCATATTTTCTTTCCATTGCACGGTGTTGGTCAACTGAGATACCATGCTCTTGAGAATGTCTTCAGAATGTCCGGAATGAAATCCCCCCTTGTAATTCGAGGTCACCTGCTTTCCCCCTTTTGGATTCAAACCTTTACCATAAGTCCTCATCGCCTCCTCAAAGGGTCCTTCAATCGGCCTCATAAAACGGCTGTGGAAAGGGGCGCTCACATTAAGAGGTACAAAGCGGAAAGGTCTCCTCTCCCCATCCAATGCCTCTCGTAGCCGTGTTTCTGCCTCGGGCATCATCTCCAAACTACCGCTGATTACCACCTGATCGGCAGAATTGACATTGGCAACATCCAGCGGGAGATCCACTAAGGTACGGAGAATAAGCTTGGCATCCAAATCTTCCGAAATAACTGCCGACATACCTCCAAGACCTACGGGCATTGCCTCCTGCATCAAACGACCTCGAATATGTACAATTTGTAAGGCCTCTGACAATGGAAGCACATCGGCACACACCAGAGCGGTAAATTCACCAAGACTGTGACCTCCCCAAAAGGCCGGCGAAAAGCCATAAAGAGCATGCAGGCCACGCAGCATAGCAACTTCAGTCGCGAGGATACAGGGCTGGGTATACTCGGTAAGATTGAGCCGCTCATCTTCTCCAAAACACATGGCGGCGACATCCCACCCTAGAGCATCAGACGCCTCCTGGTAGGTTTGCCTGCTGATTTGTATACTATTGAAAAAGTCTTGCCCCATGCCGGGTCGCTGAGATCCCTGGCCGGGGAAAACCACTGCGATATTTTTCATCTTTAATATTTTTATGAAAATTGCCGAAAATTATCCTTCTGACAGATTAGCTGAACATTTACCATAGTTAACCAAAAAATCAAGAGAAAAAGCTTGTCTATCAGATAATGTTTATATATATACTTGCGCAAGGAGTTTGAACAGTGAAATTGATTCGCTTTCTATCTGACGACGATCAGGTATTATTCGGAGTTTATGAAGAAGAGCTGCCGGATGAAGTCCTGATCATAAGAGGGGATCTGTTTGGCGATTTTGACATCACGCCAGAATCGGCAAAAATAAAACATCTCCTGCCTCCTGTTTTACCCCGCAACATTTTAGCGCTCGGCCTAAACTACAGGAAGCATGCTAATGAAACAGGCTCTTCATGCCCTGCAATCCCCGTCGCTTTCATGAAGGCTACAACCAGCACCATAGGACACATGGAATCGATCCTGCTCCCTATGGCAGGACCAGAAAAAGTGGATTATGAAGCTGAGCTGGCCGTAATTATTGGTAAAAAGGCAAAAAATATCTCCCCATATGATGCCATGGACTATATCCTGGGATATACATGCGCTAATGATATCAGTGCACGGGACTGGCAGATTGAAAAACAAAAAAACCAATGGACCCGAGGGAAAAGTTTTGATACCTTTTGCCCTCTTGGCCCCTGCCTGGTTACGAAGGATGAAATCCCCGACCCGCATAATCTACGCATCCGTACTATTCTCAATGGCATTATCCTTCAGGATTCCAATACACATGATATGATCTTTGATATACCTGCAATTATCAGCGATCTAAGTAGATCTATGACATTGCTGCCCGGCACGGTAATTCTGACAGGCACCCCGGAAGGCGTCGGTTTCACAAGGAAACCACCCATATTTCTCAAGGAGAAAGACATGATAACCATAGACATCGGCAAAATAGGCCAACTGACAAACCCTGTCAAAAGGGAGGAATGATCTCCTGCAATTAACTGATTCACAGGAGATCATATTCCATGTTGACAATTCTGAGTTAATATTTAAAATAAGATTTAGAACCACTCAAAACACTAACAAGGTGTAATAAAAATATGGAGGATTGTATGAAAAAGGAAAACCGACAAACCTTTATTATGTTTCTGCTGGCTTTTTTAATAGGCTTTTTCGTTGTCTCTCTCGTAGAAGTGTTACGTTCCTCTTTCGGCCCTTTAGGACCGGATGTACAGTTGGCTTCGGCGGTTTCTCCCCTAGCAGAAATTCCGGCCGCCCCTGCCTCGTTTGCTGAGCTTGCCGAAAAACTAAAGCCTGCAGTTGTAAACATCAGCACTACAAAGACAATCCGGGCGGGAGACGCCTTAGAAACCCCCTTTGGCTCCCCCTTTGATCGTTCTCCGTGGGGGGATGATTTCTTCGGGAGATTTTTCGGCGACACACCGCGGAGGGAATTCAAGCAGAAGAGCCTGGGCTCCGGTTTCATTATAAGTCATGACGGCTACATCTTTACCAACAATCACGTAGTGGAGCAAGCTGATAAAATATTGGTAAAGCTCTCTGATGAGAAAGAGTATGAGGCCAAGATCATCGGTAAGGATAAGAATACAGATATCGCCCTGATCAAAATAAAACCGGACAGCTCTCTGCCTGTAGTAGAGCTTGGTGATTCAGACGAATTGCGTGTAGGTAGCTGGGTTCTCGCCATCGGCAATCCATTCGGGCTTGAACAGACGGTCACGGCCGGTATAGTCAGCGCCAAGGGCCGTGTAATTGGCGCAGGTCCCTATGACAATTTTATTCAGACAGATGCCTCCATCAATCCAGGGAACAGTGGCGGGCCCCTATTCAATATGGGAGGTAAGGTGATAGGCATCAATACCGCCATTGTAGCCCAGGGACAGGGCATTGGATTTGCCATACCGATCAACATGGCTAAAAATATTCTGCCCGACCTGAAAACAAAAGGAATGGTGTCTCGTGGCTGGATTGGCGTCGCCGTCCAGGACATCACAGAAGATATTCTTCAGGGTCTTAATCTAAAAGACAGGAATGGTGCCCTGATTGCTGAAGTATTCGAGGGGGACCCTGCCGATAAGGCCGGCGTGAAGACAGGCGACGTCGCAGTTGAAGTGAACGGCAAAAAAGTAAAGGATACCCATGAGTTTTCAAGGGTTATCGCTTCATCACATGTGGGGAACAAGATTTCGGTAAAGGTAATGCGCGACGGCAAAGAATATACTTTCCAGGTCGTCGTGGCAGAACGTAAGGACGAGACAGCGATAGCAGGTGTAAGGGGGAAAAGTGAAGGCCTGGGCATGACCGTCCAGGAAATCACGCCTGAAATCGCTCGACATCTTGGTGTTTCCAGCAAAACCGGTGTCGTTGTAGCGGAGGTACAAGAGGGAAGTCCCGCAGATGAGGTCGGTATCCGTTCCGGGGATATTATTCTGCAGGTAAACAAAGTGAAAATATCCTCCTTAAAAGATTATTTAAGAGAAATATCAAAGAAACAGGCAACCCAGAGTATCTTATTTTTGATCAAACGGGGGAAGGCAACTTTTTTTGTACCCCTCCGTAAATAAAGCCTTAATAGTATCCTGCCCTAATTATAGAGGAGACTTTCGGGTAATATGGCTGGGGCTACGTTGTACGCGCTCGCAAAACTAGTCCGGAAGCATGAAATTTGTATCTGAAACCGATGGAACTTGCATTAATCGGCGCTCAAGAATCTTTCCCGGCCATGCATGCACGTTGCTCCTCTGCACAGGCAAAACTCGCACTTACGTGCTCACGCATTACCTGTACCAAAACTACACGGCACCCGCGCAGCGCTCCAAAAAGCTTTGACCCGCGTCTCCTGAAACTGATTCCCTATATTGGGGAAGGATTATCTATGTATGCATGTACTGCCGGTCAATATTTATTTCCGCTCTATGAGTCGCTGAATATTTACTTCGGTGATCTCCACTGGTGGCCAGGTGATTCTCCGTTCGAGGTGATTGTTGGTGCGATACTGACTCAGAACACAACCTGGCACAATGTTGAAATCGCCATAAAAAAGCTGAAAGCCAAAGAGCTCCTCCATCCGGGCAGGCTTATGGAAACGGAAGACGATGTTCTGGCAGAACTAATCAGGTCTTCGGGATATTACAATGTCAAAACAAGAAGGCTAAAGTCTTTTGTCCAGTATTTGTGTGATGAATATGATGGAAGCCTTGACAGGATGTTTGCAGAGGATCTCTGGCACCTGCGAGAAACACTGTTGCGAGTCAAGGGTATTGGAGAAGAAACTGCTGACAGCATCCTGCTCTATGCAGGGGAAAAGCCGGTTTTTGTCGTTGACGCCTATACGCGAAGGATTCTGCAAAGGCATGGCTTCAGCTGTAAAGATGCAGGCTATGGTGAAATTCAGGCACTATTCATGACCAATCTCCCTAATAACGTTCCTCTGTACAAGCAGTATCATGCCCTCCTGGTCAATACCGGAAAGACCTTCTGTAACAAAACCCCTCGTTGCGAAGGGTGCCCTCTGGGCGGGTTTAATGCCTGCCTGAACGAACGCTCTTTGGCCGCAGTCTAAAGAAACACAGGGGAACCAAAATGATTAATGCAAATAAAATAGCTCTCCAAATTAAACTGAATCTTTAGGAGAAGTTGCACCTATGGTCAAATACCTGTCCAAGCTGGCAATCAATTGTGGTCTCATCCCGGCAGCCTATTATTTAATCCGCCTGTACTTCCTGCTGGTCAGGGTCAGGATAATTAACGAGAGTTATCTTCTTGAGCATCTCGAAGGGGGGAAAAGAGCTATCATAGCCCTGTGGCACCAGCGTATCTTCCTGTCTATGAGCTACGCCAAAAGACTTGGCGCTTTTTCACCCGCGGTGATGATCAGCGAAAGTCGTGATGGAGAAATCATTGCACGCATATTAAGCCATGTGAATTTCCGGCCCGTCAGGGGGTCCAGTTCCCACCACGGCAGAAAGGCCCTTGCTGCCATGGTGGCAGATATGGTGCACCATAAGCTTGCCGCTCATATACTCGATGGCCCCCGTGGTCCCCGGGGGATTGTCAAGGCAGGCCTGATTACAATGGCCCAGTTATCCGGGGCAGCGATTTTGCCGCTCTATGCATCTGTTAACCGGGCATGGGTCCTGAAGAGTTGGGACCGTTTCCTGATCCCCAAACCATTCAGCCATGTTCTCCTCCGCTGGGATCAACCCCTGTATATACCTCAACATTCGGACGCGGAAGAATTTGAAGCTATCAGGCTCCAGATGGAAAAACAGCTGAGAGAAAGTCAGGAGGGGGATGATCGACGTTTTGGATGGACTGAAAGCCTGCTGTAAGGTATCCCTGCCCCCTGCCCTAGACCACATTCCCCGGCCCGGCTTTTCATATTGACAGAGATTTCCCCCCATGTTAGGTAACCTCTGAAATGGAATTTGATCTTTACGGGAGGGTAATTTGACCTTTCAGGAATTAATATTTGCCCTTGAAAGATACTGGGCCAGCCGCGGGTGCATTATACAGCAACCATACGATATCGAAGTGGGAGCAGGCACCTTCAACCCCGCAACGTTTCTCAGGGCTCTGGGACCGGAACCGTGGAATGTGGCTTATGTTGAACCGTCCCGGAGACCCACAGACGGCCGGTATGGCGAAAATCCGAACAGATTGCAACATTACTATCAGTATCAGGTGGTCATGAAGCCCTCACCCCTGGACATCCAGGATATCTACCTTGACTCCCTGAAGAGCTTTGGCATAGATCCCCTCGATCATGACATCCGCTTTGTCGAAGATGACTGGGAATCACCAACTCTGGGAGCGTGGGGCCTGGGCTGGGAGGTCTGGCTCGACGGCATGGAAATAACACAGTTCACATACTTCCAGCAAGTTGGAGGGATTGACCTCAATCCTGTGCCTGTTGAACTCACATATGGCATTGAGCGTATCGCCATGTATATCCAGGACGTGGATAGTGTATTCAACCTGAAATGGGACGATCATATTACGTACGGAGATATTCATCACCAGGACGAGATAGAGTTTTCCACCTATAACTTTGAAATAGCAGATACTGCAATACTGCGGAGTCTTTTCGATATTTACGAAAAAGAGTCTCTGAGGACGGCCGGAAAGGGCATTATCCTGCCTGCTTATGATTATTGCCTCAAGTGTTCCCATACCTTTAACCTCCTCGATGCGAGGGGGGCAATCAGTGTTGCTGAACGTACGAGCTATATCGGAAGGGTAAGGAATCTGGCCAGACTCTGCGCGGAAGGTTATCTCAAACAACGACAAGAAATGGGTTATCCCTTATTAGAAAGACTCTCTGGACTTACAAGGGGCTGATCTTAGACGAAACGGAATTAAATGAGTAAAGATCTTATATTGGAGATAGGAACGGAAGAAATTCCGGCCGCTTTTCTGCCTAAAGCGCTCAAAGATATGAGCGAGATAATACAGAAAGAGTGCCTTGTTAGACGAATCCGACACGGCAAGGTCAATACAATGGCTACACCGAGAAGGCTTTGCCTCTACGTTGCAGACGTCTCGGAAAAACAGGATGAGCAGATTATCGAAAAACTCGGCCCGGCAAAAAGTGTTGCCTACGATAAACAGGGAAAGCCCTCAAAAGCCGCAATCGGTTTTGCAAAAAGCCAGGGATTGGATATCTCAGAGCTATCAACAGTCTCCACGGACAAGGGAGAATATCTCTGCGCCCGTAAGCAAATATCAGGTAAAGATACAGAAAACCTGTGGCCCGATATTTTATCGGCATTCATCACTTCTATCCCTTTTAAGAAATCTATGCGTTGGTCAAATTTGGAACATCGCTTTGTCAGGCCGATTCACTGGATACTCGCCCTGTATGGCTCTCAGAAAGTGCCATTTAAGTTTGGGAATATAGAGAGCGATAACAAGACCTGCGGGCACCGCTTCCTCAGCCCGGCTTTTTTCGCTGTCAGGAGCATGGAAGAATACCTGCTAAAGACGAGAGAAAACTTTGTCATTGTAGATCATGAAGAACGCAAAAAGATCATTCATGAGGAGATGGAAAAGGCCGCCAAGACTCTTTCCGGGCGAGTTCTCCATAACAACAAACTACTTGAAACGGTGACTTTTCTAACTGAATATCCGACGGTTGTCAGCGGCAGCTTTGACCGGGAATACTTGAAGCTACCACCGGAGGTACTCATCACCTCCATGGCCTCACATCAAAAATACTTCCCCGTTGTAGACGAAAAAGATCAATTAATGCCCCATTTTATCGTCATTAATAATAATGTAGCCCGTGATCAGACAGTGGTGATCAGGGGAAATGAAAGAGTTATCCGTGCAAGGCTGGCCGACGCAAAGTTCTTCTTTGATGAAGACCGGAAGATCCCTCTTGAAGCGCGTGTCGAAAATTTGAAGCATGTTGTATTTCACACCCTTCTTGGTACCTTTTATGACAAGGTACAGCGTTTCCGAACACTTGCCGCCTATATAGCGAAGCAGATAAATCCCGACCTTGCCGAAACGGTAGACCGTGCGGCTACCCTTGCCAAGGCTGACTTGGATACACAGATGGTCCGCGAATTTGCAGAACTTCAGGGGGTCATGGGCCGGGAATATGCCCTGATTGCCGGTGAAAATCCAATCGTGGCAAAAGCAATCTACGAGCATTACCTCCCCGTAGCAGCCGGTGGCGATCTGCCGGAAACCGATGAAGGAGCCATCGTCGGCATTGCGGATAAGATGGACAACATTGTGGGGTTCTTCGGCGTAAATCTGCCTCCTACAGGAGATACGGACCCCTATGCCTTACGACGTCAGGCCCTTGGTATCATTAATATCATTCTCCATAAGCGTTATCCCCTTCCGTTGGAAGACCTGGTCAATAAAAGCATGTCCATTCTTGGTGATAAATTAAAAAGGCCCTTTGAAGAGACAAAAACCGATGTTCTGGAGTTCTTTAGGGGAAGATTGGGAAACCGGCTTATCTCCCAGGGCTGTCCCTATGATGTTGTTGACGCCGTTCTTGCTTTGGGCATATCAGAAATAGTTGTCTCGGTAAAAAAAATGGAAGCCCTAAAAGCATTCAAGTCTCATACGGATTTTGAACCATTGACGATTGCCTTCAAGCGGGTCGGTAACATTATCAAAAATTTTAACCGAGGTTTCGTAGACCCCGCCCTGTTTGAAATGAATGAAGAAACGACCCTGTACGATGCTTTCCTGGAAATAAAGGAACGATCTCTTGCCTATAATATCACCGATGACTATCAATCGTCCTTGGCTGAACTGGCACGCCTGAGAAAACCGGTGGATGATTTCTTTGATTCTGTTCTGGTCATGGCAGAAGACGAAAGGATAAGACATAATCGGCTTTCCCTGCTCCAGGAGGTCTCTATGCTATTCCACAGGATCGCCGATTTTTCTAAAATTGTCATAGACCACTGAGGATCCCCTTACACAGTTTGCTAAAAAGAGAAACCCATACAGTGTCCCGTATTAGAAAAAGCTCAACACTTTGTCCAAATTGCCGGCAACCGGTCAACACAGATGATCCTCTCTGCCCCTACTGTGGCCTATCCAAGCCCGGCTCTCGCAAAATAATGCGTTTCTTTAGCGGTCAGGGAGGAGGCAGGGGCGATATTGATGTGGTAAGGATCATTATCTACACCAATATCGCGTTCTATATTGTTTCCCTTCTTCTTAGTTCTTCTACTGTTGGTATATCGGCAAATCCACTGACCTTTTTATCCCCCGGCAGCAGGAGCCTTATCCTTCTTGGAGCAACGGGCACCATCCCCATAGACGAACTGAATCGCTGGTGGACTCTCGTGTCGGCTTCGTTTCTGCATGGTGGCATTCTCCATATCTTTTTCAATATGGCAGCATTGTGGCAATTAGGACCGTTTGTATTACGTGAATTCGGGTTTTACCGTTTTGTTATTATCTATACCGTTACCGGCATTATTGGTTTCTTAGTATCCTACATAGCTCACATTCCCTTCACCATTGGAGCATCGGGGAGTATCTGCGGTCTCATAGGCGCTATCCTCTATTATGGGAAAAGTCGCGGGGGAGTGTACGGATATGCCATCTACAGACAGGCTATGGGATGGGTTGTGGGGCTTGCTGTCTTTGGCCTGCTGGTTACCGGGATCAACAACTGGGCGCATGGGGGAGGCATTCTTTCCGGTATTCTGCTCGGTTTTCTTATGGGCTATAATGACAAGGAAGGCGAAACAATCGTTTCCCGAACACTGGCCGCGGGCGTTATTCTGTTAACAGCAGCTATTTTACTCTGGAGTCTCATCCAGGCAATATACTACCGTTTTCACCTCTCCCCTTTATATTAAAAATCGCATTGACATGTAGTCGAAAATACACTATCTTTTGGGTCAGAGAAAGATCTGCCCATCAGAGCATTCTGCTCCTAACAGGCTAAGACAATAGAAGGAGTATCTATGCCAAAGAGTCTTAACCCCCTCATAGTGGTAATGCTTGTCCTCAGCGCTTTACTTGTTTTGGGCTGTGATACTGCGTTCATGGTGGGCGGTAAAACCGTCGGGATCAGTGATGGACAGTTTATTTCCAAAGATGGGTATCTAACAATGGAGTATGACTTTTCACTCGAGGATATTTGGAAGGCCTGTGAACAAACCATTTCTGACATGAATGCTTCCGAAGTGGAAAAGAACCGGAAGATTGCCTCCGGCAAGATAACAGGCACTATCCAAGCGGAGAGGATCGTCATTGCCATCGAATACATCTCCAAGGAGATAACATGGGTCTCTATACGGGTCGGTATAGCTGGGAATAACATGGTCTCCCAGATTATCCATGAAAAGATAGGCAATAACCTCCTGAAGCTCAAAAAATAGCTTGGGAGGAGGCTCTACGACAGATATAAATAACTTACTCTCAGAAGTCAGGATAAAAAGATAAACGATAAAGGACCGGAAGGATGGATAGATTTATACAAAACCCCCAGGCAGTAACTTTGGAGTTCGAGGATCTGTATAAGCTGATGCATCTCAACTCCCTGGTCGGCTTCTATGTGGTCCAGAACGGCAAATTTAAGGTCATGAATAAGAACTTTCGGGCATATATTGGCTTCAGCGAAGAGAATCTGATGAGGCGGGATCCTCTAAGCATCGTCCACCCTGAAGACAGAGCAATGGTCAGACAAAAGGCCATCCAAATGCTTAAAGCAAGGCTTTCCCTGCCCTACGAATTCAGAGTAATCACCCCGGCAGGGGAACTCGTATGGCTTATAGAAACGGTGTCGTCCATTATCTATAAGGGACACCGGGCGTCTCTTGGCATTAATATGAACATTACCACACAAAAGAACACTGAGGAAACGCTCCGGAAAAGTGAGGAGAGATTCCGGACGATCATTGAAACTATGGAGGACGGCTACGCCGAAACTGATAGGAACGGTAACATTACATTTGTCAACAAAGCACTGTCACGACAGTACGGACATTCTCGGGATGAATTGATCGGGAAAAATTTACGGAAGTATCTTGATCCGGAGTATGTGCCGCATGTGTTTCAATCCTTGGCCGAAATTAGTAAGACAGGAAATGCAGTTAGCGGTCTCCAAACAAAGGCTATCCACAAAAATGGAACCAAACGATACACCGAATCTTCCGTATCCCTGATTAAGAACGCAAAAGGTCAGCCAACCGGATTCCGAAGTATCGTTCGTGACATTACCGACCGTCGGGCTGCTGAGGAAACGCTCCGGAAAAGCGAGGAGAGATTCCGGACGATCGTTGAAACGATGGGAGAAAGTTACGCCGAGACTGATATTGACGGTAAAATTACATTTGTCAACGAAGCGAAGTTACGACTAACCGGACATCGTCGGGATGAATTGATCGGAAAACGTTTAGATACACATATAGACCCGGAGGATATACCGTCTCTGTCGAAAATCTTAACCGAAATTTTGCAGACAGGAAATGCAGTTAGCGATATCCCACTAACATGTATTAGGAAAGATGGCACCAAACGACATACCGAGACATCCATATCCATGATTAAGGATACAAACGGCCAGCCAGCGGGATTCCGAGGCATCATGCACGACATTACCGACCGTAAGATGGCGGAGGATACCATCAAACAATTGGCCTATCATGACGCCCTGACAGGTCTCCCAAACCGTCTGCTCCTCAGGGACCGTCTCGATATGGCGATAGTACATGCCGAACGTAACAAGAAAAAGCTGGCCATGATGATGCTCGATCTTGATAAGTTCAAGGACGTGAATGATACCCTGGGGCATCAGATGGGGGATCTTCTATTGCGGGCAGTGGCCCATCGCCTGACCGGTCTCTTCCGTCAGGGTGATACGGTAAGCCGTCTTGGGGGCGATGAATTCGTAGTGTTGCTGCCGGAGATCACCGGGGCCGAAGATACTGCGGCCATCGCAGAAAAAATAATCGCCTCTTTTCAAGAACCTTCCCAGTGTAATGGTTCTGAAATTTCTATCACTACAAGCATTGGGATCGCTATCTTCCCCGAACATGGGAAGGACAAGGATACTTTATTGAAGCACGCCGATATCGCCATGTATCGGGCCAAGGAAACGGGGCGTAATAATTATCACATTATCCGCTTACAAGAAACTTATCCCCAAAAAGACGTCCCCAATCCCTAACTAACAACAGCCACAGCCACAGCCTCAACCTCAGATCATAACCAGGGCTGGATTCCGGCGACAAAGAGGATCGATACATGAATATTGTTGCCCACATTATTGGATTACTGGCAGCCCTTTTAGCAACCATTGCCATGGCACCACAGGCAGCTAAGATTTATAAAACAAAAAACACCAAAGATCTGTCTCTCATGACATTTGTCATGCTGTCCTGCGCTCTTTGCCTGTGGTTCATTTACGGCCTTTTAATCAGCGCCTTCCCTATCATTATCGGAAATGCCATCGGCTTTATACTAACCACCTTTATCGTGATAATGAAGATTAAACATGGATAAAATTAATGACCGCAAAAAGGGAATTGTCTCGTCGGGGAAGTTTATATTAGCCTCTGCCTCCCCTCGCAGGATTGAGTTTTTGAAACATACAGGATTACGCTTCGAGGTCATACCAAGCTGCGTAAATGAGACATACATGAACGGCGAAACCCCGCAGGGACATGTTCTGAGACTATCAGAGGCTAAGGCACAGGCGATTGCCGGCCGGTATCCCGATGCCTGGGTGCTGGGGGCAGATACCATCGTCATTATACGCAGTGAAATATTGGGCAAACCCAGGACCAGTGCCGAGGCAAAAGAGATGCTCGGTAAGCTGTCCGGACAGGAACACAGGGTGTTTACCGGTTTTACTATTATCAGGCAAACAACAGGTACCCTTGTCAGGAAAATTGTCGAATCTTTGGTGATTTTTAAGGAAATACCGGAGAACGAACTAGCGTGGTACATAAGATCGGATGAACCTTACGACAAAGCAGGGGGATATGCCGTTCAGGGAATGGGGGCTCTTTTCATCAGGGAGATCCATGGTTCCTATACGAACGTTGTGGGCCTGCCTGTCTGTGAGGTTATGGAGGTACTGAAAAGTATCGGGGCTATTGAATTTCCAAAATAAGGCCATGGAAGGAACGATCAGGAATAACATCGCAAGAATCCGGGATAGCATCGCCAAAGCAGCCCTCAGAGCTGGACGAGAGGCCTCTGAAATCAAGCTGATGGCTGTGACCAAAACGGTAGCCGAAAAAAAAATTATTGAGTCTATAGAAGCCGGGATAGATATTATCGGTGAAAATTACGTCCAGGAGGCAAAGAAAAAAAATGTATCCCTGGGTAATAAAGCTATTGAGTGGCATATGATAGGTCATCTCCAGACCAATAAGGCCAAAGAGGCGGTCCAATTGTTCGATATGATCCATTCTGTGGACAGAATGGATCTTGCTGTTGAGCTTGACAGAAGGTCAAAACTACTGGAACGTGTCACTAAAATCCTGATTGAAGTCAACATAAGCGGAGAGAAAACGAAAAGAGGGGTTCCCCAGAAGAATGCAATTCATCTGATACGGGATATGTCTGCTTTCAGGAATCTTTCTGTGTATGGGCTGATGACAATGCCTCCATGGTTTGATGATCCTGAAAAAACAAGGCCTTATTTTGCGGCCTTACGGGAGCTTAGAGACAGGATTATTAAAGAACAATTTGAGAATGTGGCAATGAGGGAACTCTCTATGGGGATGTCGTCCGATTACCAGGTGGCGATCGAAGAGGGCGCAACTCTCGTCAGGATTGGCAGAGACATCTTCGGGGCAAGGACCGGATAGAACCGTACTTGCCGTGGCATCCTCAGCCGGAGGGAATTGCCGACCACAGAGACAGAGCCGAAGGCCATAGCGGCAGCAGCAAACTCAGGACTTAAAAGGATTCCGGAAACGGGATACAATGCCCCGGCAGCAATAGGTATCCCTATGATGTCATAGATAAAGGCCCAGAAAAGGTTTTACCTGATGGTCTTTATTGTTTCATGGAAAGTTTGATGGCTGTCGGTACTGACTTCAGGTCGTTGTTTCTAATAGTGATATCGCTCGCCTCTACAGCAACACCTATACCCGCCCCAGGACAATGCCGATATCAGCGGCTCCCAGAGCCAGTACCTCATTAATCCCGGCTCCTACCATCCATCGCAATGACCTCTCTCTGCTTCTGCGTGTGTCGGATTTTATCAGCCTTGTCGGCAGGTAAGGCCTCCGCCACGACCTCATCAATACCGAGCACGGCCCCCGATAGTTCTATCCGTAACAGCAGCATTATCGTCTGTAATCATGGCAACCTTTAAGTTGCGGTAATTTTATCCACACCTTTCGCATTACTTTCATAAAAATTTCTTTATAAAACTTTCTTTTTGTGGTAGCAATATATATTAACCTCAAGAAAAAAATACTAACCTATTTAGATACAATTCATGTTTTTAAGATATACGTAAGCACCAGTTTTTCTTCGTTATTTACCTGGTTTATATCGCATAACGCTATGGTTTTCTGTGCTTATTATGTTGATAGAAATTCCTGATGCGGGAAATTATCTATTTAGCCAATCAAAAATTGAAAGAGAGCTGAACTATAGATATCATTAATTGGTTTTTCTTTCTCTCGACAATTAAAAATTGTAACTCACTATAGATCAACATCAATAAAAGTAATGCCAACAACAATATATCTTATATGGAATTGGTAGTGAAATCAATTTTATAAGAAGAGTTATCCAAATGAGTACGCAATGTAAATGGAAAGTTAAAATTACTTATATTTATTGTTGATAAGCTTGTTTATAGGATATTTAAATTTGGATATAATTTGGGATAGAAGTATTAAAATTATTAAGGAAAATATTAGTCCACAGAATTTTAATACTTGGATAAAACCTATCAAGGTCACCTCTATTGACCAGGGTAATATTACCTTGTCTGTACCAAATAAGTTTTTCCGAGACTGGGTTGTGGAAAATTATTTTTCGGTAATTAAAAGTTCTCTTACCTCTGTTATGGGTATAAATTTAAATATTGAGTTTATAGTAGAGACAAATAAGAGCGCTAAAGGACAAAAATTAACAAACAACCCAATTAATTATGAACAAAAAGTTGTTCTTTCTACAAAAAAAAATTTAACCCCTGGAATTCATCTATCCCTTAACAAGAACTACAGTTTTGATAGATTTGTGGTGGGTCCTTGTAATCGTTTTGCTCACGCAGCATCTGTAGCTGTAGCAGAAAAACCGGCCAAGAATTATAATCCTTTGTTTATTTATGGTGGTGTTGGTTTAGGAAAGACACACTTACTTAACGCAATTGGTATTCTGACGCTTTCCATGCATTCGGTAATGAATATAGTTTATGTTTCAGCAGAAGCCTTTATGAATGAGCTAATCAATTCTATTAGATATGATAAAATGCAGAAATTCCGAGAAAAATTTAGAAATATAGATTGCTTTCTTATTGATGATATTCAATTTATTGCCGGAAAAGAAAGAACTCAAGAGGAATTTTTCCATACCTTTAATACTCTTCACGATTCAGGTAAACAAATTGTTGTTACAAGTGATAAATTTCCAAAGGATATACCGAACCTTGAAGAAAGATTGCGTTCCAGGTTTGAATGGGGTCTCATTGCCGACATACAACCTCCAGAGATAGAAACAAAGATTGCTATTATTGAAAAAAAAGCGCAAGAAAGTGGTATCTCTTTATCGAATAGTGCAGCACATTATATTGCTTCAATTGCTCAATCTAATATTAGAGAATTAGAAGGTTTTCTTGTTAGGGTTGGTGCTTATTCTTCCCTAACCAATAGAGTAATTGATATAGACCTTGTTAAAGAAGTTCTTAGAAAACTACTTAAACAAAACAAGATTCAAGAAATAACAATTGATGAAATTATTAAAGCGGTAACTGGCAGATTTAATTTAAAAATCTCAGATATTAAATCTCAAAACAAAAATAAACATCTTATTTTACCAAGACAAATTATTATGTACCTCTCGAGAAAATTAACTAATGCTTCTTTTCCTGATATTGGAGGAAAAATTGGAGGACGAGATCATTCAACTGTAATCTATGCAAATAATAAAATAAAAAAGTTGCTTGAAGAAGATGTAAAACTTAAAAAAATTATTGGGGATATTGAAGATTCCTTAATTAAGGGGTAATAAATTATCACAGGTAGTGAACAGGGGTGTTGATTTTATATAATTATAATTATTGTGTGATTTACATCTATTCACCTATCAACAGTTCCTATTATTATTACTAAAACATCTTTACATTAACTTAATATATATTAAAATTTATAGTTATAGATATATAAACTAAATAAGGTATAAGAAAAAACCGGTATTTATAAGGATTGAAAGGAGCTTTATCAGGGCATGGAATTAACTATACAAAGAAATACTTTGTTGGGGGGGGTTCAAAAAACACTTGGTATTGTCGAGAAGAGAGTAATTTTACCAATTCTTAACAATGTACTCATTAGGACCAAGGAAAAACAGATACATCCTGATGTAGGAAAGGTTACAATTATAGCGACAGACAGGGAAATTAGTTTGGTAGCAGATTATGATGCAGAAATTATAATTGAAGGTGATATTACATTATCCGCAAGAAAGTTGTATGAAATGATTAGGGAAATTCAAGGAGATGTGATTCATCTTAAAAAAGACGAACACAATATAGTGACAATAACATCCGGTAAAGTAGTTTATAAGATACCGGGTGTGCCTATTGATGATTTTCCCTGTGTTGGAGATGAGTTAGATGTGGCATTATTTATGATTGAGAGGAATCTTTTGTATGAATTTATTAGTAAGACGTTTTTTGCTATATCTACCGATGAGATGAAGAGGAATTTTAATGGTGTATTTTTTGAGGTCACCCCCGAAACATCCCTGAAACACAAAGAATCCCCTCCCGGTAAAGGAGAGGACGGTAATCTCTATATAGCCAGAATGGTAGCGACAGACGGGTTTAGGTTGGCCGTGGCTACCAGTTCACCATTCACCATTGATTGTCCGCCATTAATGGCTAAGGGGGTAATCATACCACGCAAGGGAGTGGTTGAGATTAAGAGACTTCTCGAATCTGAAATTGATAGTGTTATGGTAGGTGTTCATAAGGGAATGTTTATTTTGAAGACGTCTAATGCGATTTTAAAGGTTGCCTTGGTTGATGATGAGTATCCTGATTATCGTAAAGTTGTATCGGTAGATAAAGAGGGGGAAGTTTCCCCTGACACCGGGGGGAGGGTTTGTTTTAATAAGGATACAATGTTACGCGCCTTGAGAAGAATGAATGTTGTGTCGAGTGAAGGGTATGACGGAGTTGTTATCAAGTTAAAAAAGGATATGATGGCGCTTAATTCAAGTAATCCTGACGTTGGTGATGCAAAAGAGGAAGTTGAAGTTTCGTATGAAGGTGAGGAAGTTGAGGTATTGTATAATGTGGGGTTTTTGATAGATGCCATAGATGTTATTGACGGGGACAAGGTTACTTTCGATATTGGTGTGGGAGTAAAACCAGGGATTATCAGAGAAGCAAGCAGGAATAATTACATGTGTGCTGTCATGCCACTGAGTTTTTAACGTTACGAGTGTCGTATATAGAGGGTAATTATAGGGAGTAGGATGATAGATAATTATAGTGCGGATAGTATAAAGGTGTTGGAAGGTCTTGAGGCTGTACGAAAGAGACCTGCTATGTATATTGGAGATACCGGAAGAGCCGGCCTTCACCACCTGGTTTATGAGGTTGTTGATAATAGTATTGACGAGGCTTCTGCGGGTTTTTGCGACACTATTTGTGTTTGGATAAGAGTGGATAATAGCATTGTTGTAGATGATAATGGTCGCGGTATACCGGTAGATATTCACAAGACGGAAGGGGTGTCGGCGGCTGAGGTGGTGCTTACAAAACTTCACTCAGGGGCTAAATTCTCTAATGATAATTATAAGATATCAGGCGGTCTTCATGGGGTGGGAGTTTCTGTTGTTAATGCCCTCTCTAGCTGTCTTGAACTGGAGGTTAGGCGGAATGGATTAGTATATGCGCAGTCATATGTTCGCGGCACGCCCCAATCGCCCATGAAAGAGGTTGGAAAGACTACAGGTAAGGGAACAAGGGTAGTTTTTAAACCGGACGAAGAGATCTTTGAGGAGACTGAATTTAGTTTTGAGATTATTTCTAACCGTCTGAGGGAGCTTGCTTTTCTAAATTCAGGGGTGAGGATTACCTTGGTTGATGAAAGGACTGATAAGAAAAGCGAGTTTTGTTATCAGGGCGGGATTATTGCGTTCGTTGAATACATTAACAGGAATAAAAAAGTGCTCCATAAGGACCCTGTTTATGTGAGTGGTGATAAAGATGATTGTCATGTTGAGTTAGCTCTTCAGTATAATGATACATATATAGAGAACGTGTTTTCCTATGCTAACAGTATTAATACTGTGGAGGGAGGGACTCATATAGTCGGTTTCAGGTCTGCCTTAACGAGGGTTTTTAATAACTATGCCACCAGCAACAATATTTTAAAGAACGGAAAAGAGTCTCTAAAGGGTGAAGACTTACGGGAGGGTTTGGCTTGTGTTATAAGTGTTAAGGTTAAAAACCCTCAGTTTGAAGGTCAAACAAAGACAAAACTTGGCAACTCTGAAGTAAGAGGAGTAGTTGAAGGTGTTGTATATGAAAAGATAGGTGTTTATCTGGAGGAAAATCCCTCCATTGCCAAGCAACTGTTAGGTAAGTGCCTTGAAGCGGCCAGGGCCAGAGAGGCGGCGAGAAAAGCCAGAGAGATGACTCGAAGGAAAAGCGCCCTTGAAGTCGGTTCTCTACCGGGTAAACTTGCCGATTGTCAGGAGAAGGATCCTGGTAATAGTGAATTATATCTTGTCGAGGGGGACTCGGCTGGTGGCTCCGCCAAACAAGGGCGAGATAGAAAGAACCAGGCCATTTTACCCTTAAGGGGAAAGGTGTTAAATGTTGAAAAGGCGAGATTTGACAAGATGTTACAAAATGACGAAATCAAGTTTATCGTCACAGCTCTCGGTGCAGGTATCGGTAAGGATGATTACGATCTCAGTAAGCTGAGGTATCATAAAGTAATTATCATGACTGATGCCGATGTTGATGGCTTACATATCCGGACACTTCTGTTAACTTTTTTCTTCAGGCAGATGAGGGAATTAGTTGAGAGGGGATATCTGTATATTGCTCAACCACCGCTTTTCAAGGTTAATAATCATAAACAGGAATTTTATATTTATGATGAAGGGAAACTAAAAGATTATATCCTGGAAAGTGGAGTGAATAAGATCCTTCTGTCCCTGGGTGAGGGAACAAATCCCCCACTGACGGGTAAAAAGCTTTTAGAACTTATTAAAAAAGCTGTCAAGGTCGAGACAATATTGGATAAATTCGAAAGAGAAGAAAAGGATAAAGATATTATAAGAATCCTGGCGGAGGATACGGCATTTGAGCTTGATGGATTTAAAGATGAGCAGACTATTGAATCAGTGGCTAAAAGGGTTGCTGTGACAATGGGGAATGGCCTGCTTGATTACACCGTGGAAGCAGATCAGGAACATGGTGGATATAAGCTGGCTTTTCGTACCAAAAGAGAGGGCAATATCACGGCTACTTGTGTTGATAAGGGTGTATTGAAAACACCGAAATTTCTGGAAATACAGGTTCTTTTAAGACAGAGCGATACTCTCACCAAAAGGCCGTTTATAGTTGTTACAAAAGATAATGGAGAGAAAAAAGAAAAAGAAACAGTTTATTTAAACACCGTCACAGATCTCATAGATTATGTGATTAATATAGGTAAAAAAGGATTATCCTTACAGCGATACAAGGGGCTTGGTGAGATGAATCCTGAGCAGTTATGGGAGACAACCATGAACCCCGAAAAGAGGACCCTCCTTCAGGTTAGGGTTGAAGATGCGGTGCTGGCTGATGAAATTTTTACCACTCTTATGGGGGATCAGGTCGAGCCGCGTAAAGATTTTATTTATAAAAACGCCCTATTTGCTTCAAATCTTGACGTATAACCCTCAATTATTAAATCTATATACAATGATGAATAAAGGATAACTTTATGGAGCAACAGCTTTATTACCAGAAGAGTGTGCCGGTCAATATTGAAGATGAAATGAAAAGATCCTACCTCGATTACGCAATGAGTGTCATTATTGGCCGAGCTATTCCCGATGTCAGAGATGGTATGAAACCGGTTCACAGAAGAGTGCTCTACGCCATGCATGAAATGGGGAACCGCTGGAATAAACCGTACAAAAAGTCGGCAAGGATTGTCGGGGATATAATCGGTAAATATCATCCCCATGGAGATGTGGCAGCCTATGACACTATGGTCAGAATGGCCCAGGTTTTTTCTATGAGATACCTGATGATTGACGGGCAGGGGAACTTTGGTTCTATAGATGGCGACCCTCCCGCAGCCATGAGATATACAGAAGTTAGAATGGGAAGGATTGCCGAGGAGCTGCTTACCGATCTGGAAAAAGAGACTGTAGATTTCGTGCCAAATTATGATGAATCGTTGCAGGAACCAACTGTTTTACCATCCAGGATACCGGTTATTCTATTAAATGGCAGCTCCGGCATAGCTGTTGGTATGGCCACCAATATTCCCCCCCACAATCTTTGTGAAGTTATTGACGGAACGATTGCGCTTATAAGAAACCCGGATATAACAGTAGAGGGATTGATGCATTATATCCATGGCCCGGATTTTCCCACCGCCGGCTTCATTAATGGGAAAGAAAACATTATCAAGGCGTATAAAACGGGGCGGGGAATTATCAGGATAAGGGCGAGGGCACTGATTGAGAAAAATGGGAGAAACGGGAAAGAGAGTATTATTGTAACCGAACTTCCCTATCAAGTTAATAAAGCTCATTTGGTAGAAAAAATTGCCGAACTTGTAAGGGGAAAAAAGTTGGTGGGTATTGCCGATTTAAGAGATGAATCGGACAGGGAAGGTATAAGGGTTGTTATTGATCTGAAGCGGGACGAGCATGCCGGGGTGATCCTTAATCAACTTTACAAATACACCCAGATGGAGACTACTTTTGGGATCATCATGTTAGCGATTGAACATGGTCAACCTGTGGTTTTTAATTTAAAGAGAATGCTCCAGAGTTTTATCGCTTTCAGAAAACAGGTGGTTACCAGGAGGACATCATTTGAACTGGCCAGAGCCAGGGAGAGAGCTCATATCCTTGAGGGGCTTATTACGGCTCTTACCTATATCAATCAGGTGATTGAAATCATTAAGAAGTCTAAAAGTCCTCAGGAGGCTGGTGTTGCGCTCTGTGAAACCTTTAATCTCAGTGAAACACAAGCCAAAGCGATTCTTGAGATGAGATTACAACGTTTGACCTCCCTGGAACAGGGGAAGATTAACGAGGAATACATTGGAATATCCGAGACGATTGTCAAGTTACAGGGTATCCTCGATGATCCACTTAAGGTTCTCGATGTTATCATAACGGAACTGGAGGAAAACAAGTTACGATACGGCGACGAGCGAAGGACGGAAATCGTTGTCAATCCCGACGATATTGATATTGAGGACATGATTGTCGAGGAAGATATGGTAGTTACAGTATCTCATTCGGGTTATATCAAGAGAAACCCGGTGAGTCTCTATAAGAGTCAGCGTCGTGGGGGACGTGGTAAGGTCGGCATGGGGACCAGAGAAGAGGATTTTGTGGAGAGGATATTTATTGCTTCTACCCATGACTATATCCTGATCTTTACAAAACAGGGGAGGCTATACTGGCTGAAGGTGCATCAGATTCCTCAGGCAGGCAGGGCGGCAAAGGGGAAGGCTATCGTTAACCTTATAAACACCGTGGAAGGGGAGCAAATTGCTACTATTGTCCCTGTCCGAGAGTTTACCGACGGTAAATCTCTGGTTATGGCGACAAAGAAAGGGGTTATCAAAAAAACTGCGCTTGGAGCTTATTCCAGGCCGAGGGCAGGAGGAATCATTGCTATTGGTATCGATGAAGGTGATGAACTCATTGGTGTTCAACTGTCCACGGGTAATCAGGATATTTTGCTCGGCACCAGCCAGGGAAAGGCTATCCGATTTAGAGAGACTGATGTTAGAGCTACCGGCAGAACTGCCAGAGGGGTCAAGGGTATCCGTCTGGGTGGTAACGATGTGGTTGTAGGAATGGAAATACTAATTGATGACAGTTCTATTCTTACTGTTTCTGAGCATGGTTTTGGTAAAAGGACGGTTGTGGAGGAATATAGACTACAGAGCAGGGGTGGCAAAGGAACTATCAACCTTAAAACAGTTTCTAAGGTGGGAGACGTTTCCGGTATTCTCCAGGTGTACGATCAAGAGGATGTTATCTTGCTCAGTAATACGGGTAAGATTATAAGGTTGAAAGTGGAAGAGGTGTCTCTTATCCACCGCGCTACCCAGGGTGTAAAACTGATTAATTTAGAACCTGGAGAAAGCTTGGTCGGCATTGCCAGGGCCGAGAGGGAGGTGGTATCGGAAGAGACTTTAGACGATTCGATAGGTTACACACAGAACACGCTCTTTACAGATGAGGTCTAAGTTATAAGTCTGCCTCTGTTCCGATTTTCTATTCGAATAGGGGGCAGGGTGAACCCGGGTGACTTTCAGTGAAATACAGGGTTTTTGACCATACGGCAGATTTAGGGGTGGAGATATATGGTAAAACCGTGAAGGAACTTTTTGTCAATGCTGCCTTTGCCGTCTTCGACCTTATGGTGGATCTGCAACATATCAAGACAACTGAGGTTCGGACGATCTGTATTGAGGGGGCAGACTGGGAGGACCTCTTAATAAACTATCTGCGAGAGGTGCTATATCTGTTCAATGGAGAAGCCCTTATCCTTGGCGAGTATGCAATTAAGGAAATAAGCCCTAATCGTCTGGCGGGAGAGGTGAGAGGAGAATCGTTTGAATCCGGAAGACACAGGATAAAAACGGAAATCAAGGCTGTCACCTATCACCAGGTATTAGTTAGAAAAGCTGCGGCAGGATGGATCGGAAGAGTAGTTTTCGATGTCTGAGATTAACCTAAAGAGAATAGATGAATATCGTTGGATGATTCCTCCGGTCGGAGGGATGAAGGTCCCTGGTATCATTTATTCAAGTGAAGAGCTTATCCGGCAAATGGGTCCAGATGAAAGCCCACAACAAGTAGCAAATGTAGCGCATCTGCCGGGCATTACTAAATATTCCCTGGCTATGCCTGATATGCACTGGGGTTATGGATTTCCCATTGGCGGTGTCGCAGCTTTCAGCATGGAAGAGGGGGTGGTATCTCCGGGTGGGGTAGGCTATGACATCAACTGTGGTTGCCGGCTTATGACAACCAGGCTTAGTCTTGCCGATATACAGGATTTTCTTAAGGAACTGGTGGGCGCTCTGTTTATGGATATTCCCTCTGGCGTCGGATCCAAAGGCGCACTTAAGCTTTCCGAAAGGGAGGAAAAGAAAGTTCTGGAAGACGGAGCAAAATGGGCTGTTCAGCATGGGTATGGCACGCCTGATGATCTGGAGGCAACGGAAGACCGCGGGCGGATGGTAGGGGCCGACCCGGAAAAGGTCAGTAAAAGGGCGATGGAGAGGGGGAAAGAGCAGCTCGGCACTCTCGGTTCAGGGAATCATTTTCTCGAGATCGAGGTTGTGGAACAGGTATTCGACAAGAGCGTTGCTGCAGCCTTCGGACTTGAAAAGGACCAGATTGCGGTTTTGATTCACAGCGGTTCCCGCGGTCTCGGCTATCAGATCTGTGATGATTACCTGGCCAGGATGGTAAAGCATATAGGTGAGTTGGGGATCCCCCTGCCGGACAGGCAATTAGCCTGTGCCTATCTGAATTCAGATCCGGGCAGGGATTATCTTTCCGCCATGGCCTGTGCTGCCAATTATGCCTGGGCTAACAGGCAGGTGTTGATGCACCGGACAAGAGAAATATTTGCGAGGGTCCTCCATAGAGGCCCCCGTGAAATCGGGGTTCGTTTGCTCTACGATGTCTGTCATAATATTGCAAAGATCGAACAGTTTCCTGTAGGCGAAAAACAGGTAAAGCTTTGTGTTCACCGGAAGGGCGCTACACGGGCTTTTCCTCCTGGTCACTCATCGTTGCCCGCCCGTTATGCCAAAGTGGGACAACCTGTCTTAATCCCTGGAGACATGGGGACGGGTTCTTACGTGCTGGTCGGCACTGAGAAAGCCTTCAAGGATACCTTCGGAAGTACCTGCCATGGCGCAGGAAGAGTCATGAGCCGTCACAAGGCTACAAAGGCAAGCAGCGGCCGATCCATTGCAAAAGAGATGGCGGCAAAGGGTATCATCGTCATGGCCGGCGGTAAAGGAACACTGCGGGAGGAGATGCCGGAAGCCTATAAAAATTTAGATCAGGTTGTCCACGTGGTACATGAAGCGGGTATATCTACTAAGGTGGCAAAGCTGCGTTCCCTGGGCTGTATCAAGGGTTAGAGGGGTGTGTATCCATTGCAAGGATGAAGCTGACAATCAATACCAAGCTGCTTGTAAGTTATCTGGCCATGGCGCTGTTAACCGTGGTGGCAAGTACCTATGCCTTTATAAGTCTGCAGAATCTCAATAAGTTGTCCTATACCATCATCAATCATGATTTTGTTATCCTTGATATTAGCAAAAAAATGGTAGATGTTCTTCTTGCCCAGGAAAGTGCCGAGAAGAGGTATCTTATTCTCAAAGACCTACCTCTTGCTACGATATTTTGGACGCGAAGCGGGGAATTTAATGAAAACTTGAAAAGGCTGAAAAAAAATAAGATTGCCGGCCTGAATCAGACACTAGCCCGGGTATTATTGCTGCATGAACGATATGATAGTCTTTTTTCCCGGGAAATAGCGCTGGTGAAGGAAAATCTTGTCGAGGAAGCAAATATATTATCGGACAGGGATGGTAAAAAAAACATAGACGCTATCGCCTCGTGCCTGCACACCATTGAGAGGACGGCTCAAAATAACATTGATGCCCGGATGAACCTGATTAAGGCGCAGAGCGTTGCAGCATCCAAGATAACGATTATTCTCAGTTCGGTAAGCCTGATCGTAGGTTTTGCTCTTACCCTGATCATCACCTATAATATTGCCAGACCCCTCAAGAAGTTAGAAAGGGCAGCAGCTCTTATTGCGGAAGGGCAGTTTGATCATAGCTTCAACATGAACCGCCCGGACGCAATTGGCAGCCTGGCTCGCGGTTTTCTTGTGATGGCTGAACGCCTTAAAGCGTTCGAGGTCCTAAATCTTGACGCGAGTCCTTTGACCGGTCTTCCCGGTAATATAGCGATCGAGCGAGAGCTTGCAAGACGGCTGGCAGAAAAAAAAATGTTTTCCCTCTGTCATGTGGATCTGGATAATTTTAAACCTTTTGCCGATAAATATGGGTATGCATGGGGTAGTGAGGTCATCAAGGAAGTGGCCGATATCATGACAAGCCATCGTCAGGACACGATCGACACATTCATCGGGCACATTGGTGGAGATGATTTTGTCATTATTTCTGAACCCGAACGGGCAGAATACCTGAGCAGGCAGCTCGTAGCTGATTTTGAGCACCGTATTTTAAAATTTTACAGGAAAGAAGACAGGCTGAGCGGATTTATCGTGGGGAAAGACAGAAGGGGTAACCAACAAAAATATCCCCTAATTACCGTAACCGTTGCCATCGTGACAGACGACGGGACCAGTTTCCAAAGCTCTCTCAAAATGGCTATGGCGGCTGCAAAGTTAAAAGAGTATGCGAAGACATTACCCGGCAGCAACTATGTTAAACAGGAAGACGTAGATAGAGAAACCGGAGACACTTAATATGAAGCGACTTCAGAATATTGTTGCCATTTGGCTGTTTGTTATTTCATTGGGGGCTTGTACCCACACTTCCCCCCTCCCCGACAACAGAGTATATCCTCCGGTAGGAGAGAAAGCCGTAATACAAAAAACGGAAACAGCCCTCTTTAATGAAGGGCTGTTTTATTTAGGAAGTCCTGATCATGAAGCGGACTATACGAAGGCTATAGCGGCATTTGATGCGTTGCTGAAGATGCATCCTGAGAGTGAACGGCGTAGTTTGGTGGAGGTTTTGCTTCGTTTTATTGATGAAACGCAATTATGTAAGGCGAAAAATGTCTCCGATCAGCAACTGATTGAAAAGGCCGATGCTGACAGAGAAAAGCTCCGTGAGGCAAATGAGCAGTTCAAAAAGGAGCTTCGGTCGCTGGGCGATAAGTCTCAGGCGGAGATGGCGAAGCTTCGTGAGGAGAACGAGCAACTGAAGAAAGATATCCAGCTCTTAAAAAACCTGGAGATTCAGTTGGACACGAGAGAAAAGAGGCTCCGGTAAGCATTATTGCGATCAATGTTCCACATCACTCCCGATTACAAGGGGCAGCCCACATTTACCACAGAACGGTCGGTTATTGAGTCTATTTTCTAATATCCGGTTCTTTGTTCCGCAACTTAAACATTTGATAATTATATCATCAAGAGGAGCCCTGCATCTACCGCACGTAGGTTCGTCGTGTAACCTGTCCCTTGGTATCCTGTTTTTTGTGCCACAATAAAGGCACCTTATGATAATCAGTTGATCCTGCATCATTGCAAGTCCCCTTTATTTCGTTCAGACCCCATCGCTCTCATGCACATTCACGGCACAAATCGTATCAGTTACAACATATATAATCTTATTCAGGAAGTCTTTGACGGTATTCAGGGCAGCGGCAGTGAACAAAGTTTATAATTAAAAGAGGGCGATCTCCATAGCTCTTACAGGGCAGGCTTTTACACAGAATTCGCATCCGGTGCACTTTTCCGGATCAAAGAAGACTTTCATGGAGGGCCGTTCCAAGGACAGGGCATCTGTTGGACAGAAGGCCGAACAGGCGCCACACTGCACACATTTTTCCGGATTCTGGCGGACACTTTTAGAAAGCGGCTCGACCTTGAGACCCTTTTCTTTTAAAAAGCGTATCCCCTGGTCAAAGTTTTCTTTTAAACCGCTCAGCTCGAGTACCATCATCCCTTCTCGGCGGGGGAATATCCTTGCCTTGAGGATATTGAACACAAGGTCATACTTCTTTACCAGTTGATATACGAGGGGTTGTTCCACAATATCTGGTGAATAGCGTATTACTACTTTTTTTGAGTACATTTCTCTACAAACTTTCCGGTTATTTTTCAAATAATAAGGACATGTTGTGTTCTTGTCAAGAAATTAGTTCCAGTCGAATTACCTCAAATTAAACGTTCCCCATTTGGGAGGTTTCCTTGATTGACCCGGGACGGTAGATGTGTTAAGGCAAGACCTGTAAGGCCGAAGTTGATGCCGGTTATTTCTCCATCTTTTGTCGAGGAGGCATTTATGATTGATCTGCATACCCATTCAATCTTCAGTGATGGAGGTTTGATCCCCTCGGAGCTGGTCAGAAGGGCGAAGGTTACAGGGTATCGTGTTATTGCTATAACCGACCACGGGGATCACTCTAATGTGGATTTTATTATTCCCCGGATGGTGAAAGTCTGTCAAAAGATAGCAGCTGCGTACGATATTATGGTGATCCCGGGTATAGAGTTGACTCATGTGCCGCCTTCCTT
>Ga0265296_1000840_pt1 | contig 40586 bp, 38 predicted proteins | sample MunlanPumphouse1_FD_189073 | JGI IMG/M metagenome (GOLD analysis project Ga0265296, IMG submission 189073) | Groundwater microbial communities from a municipal landfill in Southern Ontario, Canada - Pumphouse #1 | ecosystem: Environmental > Aquatic > Deep subsurface > Groundwater | place...
AGGCTGATGCGTGGGAACGGACTCACAATAGTAACCAAAAATCTGTTGATTGGCAATTTACTTCTCAAGATGCTCGAGTGAAATTGAAACGTCTATACCCTCAAATTAAGATGACTTAGTGCACTAGTAAACAATATCTCGTTTGAGATTTGCAACAAACTATGTATGGATCAAATTAAATGAATATTAAGTGGTAAATGTATGGCGACACGTCGGATTGTAGTCCTCGGCAGTAATTCTTTTTCAGGAAGCGATTTGATAGATCTGCTTCTGGAGAACCCGCATAACGAAGTGGTCGGAATGAGCAGGTCAAAAGAGAAAGATCCGGTTTTTCTTCCCTATAAACAAAAAAAATCAGAAAATTTCACGTTCCATCAGATGGACCTGAACCATGATATAACACGGATCGTTGATCTGCTTGATGCGTTCAAACCGGATTATATCATAAACTTTGCTGCCCAGAGTGAAGTTGCCCCAAGCTGGGAACACCCGGAACAATGGTTCCAGACGAACGTTGTCAGTCTTGCAAAATTTATCAATGCAATTAAAGACCGGAAATATTTGAAAAAATATGTCCATATCTCATCCCCGGAAGTATATGGTGCCTGTGTTGGTACTGTTACCGAATCAGCACCCATAAATCCCAGTACTCCCTATGCGGCATCAAAAGCAGCTGCGGATCTCTTCCTCTTTACCATGTATAAAAACTATAATTTCCCGCTGGTCATGATTCGTTCAACAAATGTATATGGAGCCCATCAGCAGCTCTTTAAAATCATCCCAAAATCTGTAATTTCAATTAAACTCGGTAAAAAAATACCCTTACATGGTGGGGGACAAGCGGTAAAATCCTATATTCATATCCGGGATATTTCAAAGGGCGAACTTGCCGCTATGGAAAAGGGAAGAATCGGTAGTATCTATCATCTTTCCCCGGACAGAGGTTACTCAGTAAAAGATGTGGTTTCTAAAATCTGTACCCACATGGGAACGGAATTTACAAAGTGTACAACAATTGTTGATGAGAGGCCAGGACAAGACGCAGCATATGTGATAGATTCAACACGTGCTCGTTCGGAATTGGGGTGGATGCCGACCATTACCCTCGATAATGGCTTGAATCGGGTAATAGATTGGGTTAACGACAATTGGACATCTATACAAAAATATCCGTATGAATATATCCATAAAGAGTAGTGGTGATTTCTTGTCCAACGTTGCCGAACAGAAAACAGTTTTCATTTTAGGATTGAGCAGTGATATTGGACTTGAGTTAGCAAAACGATATTCTGAAAAAGAATTTGTTGTTATTGGTACATGCCGGGATTCAACAAAAATACAAACGTTTTGTAAAGAAAACCAGATTCATTCGATTTCCTGCGATGTGAGCGATGATAAGAGTATTTCGTCCGCAATTTTGAGTTATTCGAATCTTCACAGACCTTGGGACATTTTCATATCATCCGTTGGAACTATGACCCCCATTGGGAAATTTGTTGAAGTCACATTCTCTGAATGGGAAAAATCCGTTGAGGTTAATGCAATAAAACAATTGTCCATATTGCACGCATTATTTCCCTTTCGGCGAAAAGGTGCTATGTGCCATGTTGCTTTTTTTGCTGGTAGTGGAACAAATGGACCTTCCCCAAATTACTCCGCGTATTGCGCATCAAAGATTTTTTTGATTAAAATGTGTGAATTGCTGGATGATGAAATATCAGATATGAATCCGTTTATTATCGGTCCCGGCTGGGTCAGAACTAAAATTCATTGTCAGACATTGAATAGCGAGCAGCAGGCTGGAAGCAATTTTGAACGCACTCAGGAATTTTTAGAGTCAGATTACCCCGGGACTAGTTTTGATGAAATTTTTAATTGTATTAATTGGTGCATCAAACAGGGAAAACCCATCGCTGGGGGTAGAAATTTTTCTTTGGTTCACGATTTATGGCATGATAACGAGGCTCCCATTTTAATTAAACAATTAATTGAAGATAAGAATAAGTTCAAGATGCGAAGATTCAAAAATACTGATTAAGAATTCTTGGGTAGATGGTGTTGTAATGAAGAAAAAAATAATATTTGCATATCCTAATCAAAAATGGCAAAAATGTGACCAGAATACGAACTGGGATCTGTATCCCGCAATATTATGCGTACTGGCTGCAATGGTGCGCGATATAGTTGATGTGAAAATCATCGACGCACAATTTTATGATCTCTCACAAAAACAATTCAAAGAGGAACTCACAAAATTTAGGAGGATGATTCAATGGTAACTAAAAACAAGGATAAATCGGCAATTGATGCCTATCACGAAGGAACAGATTATCAGTTCGACACAAGAGAATTGCCATTAGGTCCATGGACTTCTTACAGCCTTATTCATGATCCAAAACATATGTGCTTCGTCCTTTCCCGGTATAAATTCTGTGCAAAAATGCTTGAAGGGAAAAATACCGTAATGGAAGTTGGCTCCGGAGATGGATTTGGACTTCCGATTATTGCCCAGGCAGTAAAAACCGTTTATGCGGTTGACTGGGATGAACGATTGCTTGATGGTAATACCCGACGGCTAAGCCATTTGAAAAATATAACCTATATCAAAAACGATCTGAATGAATCATCTCCTGATATCCTTGTTGATGCGGCCTTCTCAATTGATGTTCTTGAACATCTTGAACCGGCAACCGAGGATAAATTCTTGAAAAATATCATCAAATGTCTTAAACCCCAGGGTATTCTGATAACCGGAACACCAAATATCAGTGCTGCCCAACATGCCACTCCACGAAGCCAGGTGCAACATATCAATTTGAAAAGTATTACTTCCCTTAAAGAATTGATGGAAAAATACTTTGAAAATGTTTTCATGTTCGGAATGAATGATGAAGTCCTTCATACCGGGTACGGGCCGATGTGCCACTACATTTGGTCCATAGGTGTTGGTGTAAAACCAAAATTCCAGCAAAAAATGAAAAAGTAACGTATAAACATTGCAGAATCTGCAAAAAAAATAAAATATCCCCATATTTCTGTAATTTTTCAAAATAGACCAGAAAAAAGATAACCTTCAAACAAGCTTTTATTTGATTATCAAATAAATTGATACTATTTCGGGGTGTAAGGAATGATCAGTTCAGAAAAAATGGAAAATATCGCAAAAAAGGTACGAATTGATGTTCTTGAAATGACCTGCAAATCCGGCTCAGGTCATCCCGGTGGATCGTTATCGTGTGTGGATATCCTTGTTGCCTTATACTTTAAAATTTTAAATCATAATCGGGAAAATCCTGGATGGGAAGATCGTGACCGATTCATTCTGTCTAAAGGTCATGCGGCCCCCGCGTTCTTTTCGATCCTTGCAAAATGTGGATACATTTCAGAATCTGAACTTAAAAATCTCCGAAGTTTTGGTGCAATCCTCCAGGGTCATCCGAACCGGGCACTTCCGGGTGTGGAAGTATCAACGGGATCTCTGGGTCAGGGACTTTCAATCGCTGCAGGAGTAGCGTTTTCAGCAAAAATGGATTTTAAAAATTATTTCACCTATGTGCTTTTAGGGGATGGTGAATGTGATGAGGGGCAGATTTGGGAAGCCGCGATGTTTGCATCGCACAACAAACTGGATAACCTGATCGTTATTGTTGACAGGAATCAGTTCCAAATTGATGATTTAACAGAAAAAGTGGTCTCATTAGAGCCATTTTCAAAAAAATGGGAGTCATTTGGCTGGTTTGTCTGCGAAGTTGATGGAAATAATATTGATGCATTATTGAAAGGCTTTGAGACGGTAAAACCATTGAAAGGAAAACCCAAAGTAATCATTGCGCACACACTAAAAGGTAAAGGGGTAACATTCATGGAAGGATGTAATGTATATCACGGAAAATGCCTGACAACGGAAGAATGCATACGTGCATGCAACGAGTTGAGTTGAACGTATGGACATGCAATCAACACGAGACGCATACGGGGATGCATTGGTCAGTTTAGGGGAAAAAAATAATAAAATTGTAGTTTTGGATGCGGATTTATCTGTCTCTACACAGACACACAAATTTTTTAAAAAATTTCCTGAACGATCAGTAAATGTTGGATGTGCAGAGCAAAATTTGATTGGTGTTGCAGCGGGACTTGCAATTTCCGGGAAAATCCCTTTTGTCAGTACGTATGCAATATTTTTAAGCCGGGCTTGGGAACAGATTCGAAACACAATTGCGTATGATTCGTTAAATGTCAAAATGGCAGTATCACATTCAGGATTCACAAATGCTGCCGATGGTGCTTCACACCAGTCATTGGAAGATATTGCGATAATGCGTGTTATTCCTAATATGCGAGTTATCGTCCCCGCGGACTCAATAGAAACAAAGTTGGTTGTTTTCAATGAAGCTGTTCAAAAAGGGCCATCCTATATTCGCTTAAACCGGGAAAAAACACCGATAATTTTTGATGACAGTTATTCAATAAATGATAATATCACAACCCTTCGTGAGGGAACCGACATAGCAATTTTTGCAACCGGCTCCATGACGCATGTAGCATTAGAGGCACACAACCTGCTGAAAGCAGACACGATTTCCAGTTCTGTTATTAATGTGCACACGATTAAACCCTTAGATAAAAACGGGGTAGTACGCGTAGCAAAGAATTGTGGCGTGGTGATCTCAATAGAAGAACATAGCGTAATTGGTGGACTAGGGAGTGCAATCTCTGATGTTTTGACTTCAGAATATCCGATTTTTCATATTAAGATCGGTGTAGATGATACCTTTGGCGAATCAGGCGATTACAAAAGCATTCTTAAAAAACACAATCTGACCGCTGAAAACGTATACAGTTTAGCAAAGAAAATTATTGAGAGAAAACGAACTTTTTGCTAATGTGTGAGTAGAATAAACTTGATTTCAATTATCATTTAATGGTGCGATGTATGAAATTATCTGACTATGTTGCTCAATTTTTAGCTCAACAGGGAATAAAATACGTTTTTGCAATCACAGGTGGTGCAGCAGTCCACCTCATCGATTCTATTGCAAAGACGCCGGGTATTTCGTATATCTGTCCGCAGCATGAACAAACAGGAGCAATGGCAGCGGATGCATATGCTAGAGTAACGGGAAACTTAGGTGCGGCAATATCAACCAGTGGCCCCGGTGCAACGAATATGATCACCGGAATATGTTGTTCATATTACGACTCGGTTCCAACACTTTATATTACAGGTCAGGTTGCATCGTTCCGTTTAAAACGAGATATGGGGATCAGGCAAAATGGGTTCCAAGAAACAGATATCGTCGATATGGTCAAGCCGATTACAAAATATGCAGTTCTTGTTTCTGATGCCGCAAATATTCGTTATGAGTTAGAGAAAGCAGCATTCATCGCAAAATCCGGGCGACCTGGACCGGTTCTAGTTGATATCTGTGATGACATTCAGCGTTCTGATGTCGATCCCGATCATCTCAGAAAATTTACCCCCGACTCACCAGAGCCAAATGATCAAAAACTTTCTCAATCAATTGATGCATGTATAAAATTGCTTAATGAATCAAAACGCCCTCTTCTGGTTTTAGGGTGGGGAGTTCATTTAAGCCATGCCAGAAGAGAGGCACAACAATTGGCGGACCTCTTGATGATCCCAGTTACCATGACCTGGGGACTGAAGGATTTATTGCCAGACGATTACCCCGGATTGGTGGCGTCTTTTGGGACACATGGGACGCGATACGGTAATTTCGCAATTCAAAACTCTGATTTGATTCTGGTGATTGGAAGCCGACTGGATACTCACCTTACGGGAACACCCTTTTCAACATTTGCCCGGGGTGCGAAAAAAATTATTGTTGATATTGACAGAAATGAACTTAATAAATTCTCTAGTTTCGATGTCAACATCGATATTCCCATACACTCTGATGCAAAAACATTTATCCGTGAGCTCATCCTGCGACAAAAAAAAATAAAGATCCTAAACATTTCTGGCTGGACTACATGGCTTGCACAATGTCGGGCCAGATTCTCAGTATCTGACTCACAAGATAAACAACACCATAATGTTGATCCGTATTTATTTGTAGAGTCCCTTGCAGATCAGTCATCGGAGGGAGATATTTTTGTCATCGATAGCGGATGTGCCGTTGCCTGGATGTTGCAGGCATTCAAATGTAAAAAAGATCAACGACTTCTCAGCGCTTTTAATAATACTCCCATGGGGTATGCACTGCCAGCAAGTGTCGGGGCATCATTCGCAATTGACAAGCGCCCGGTTATTTGCATAACGGGAGATGGGGGTCTGCAAATGAATATCCAGGATTTAATCACAATTATCCGTCATAACTTGCCCATTAAAATTTTCTTGCTGAACAATCATGGGTATAGTATGGTTCAACAAACTCAGGAGCAATGGTTGGATTCACGGTATGAAGCAACATCAATTGAAGGTGGTTTGGGGTTCCCGGATTTTGTAAGTGTTGCAAAAGCGTATGGATTTGATGTAATCAATATCATTGATAATAATGAGTTAACTCGATCTATTAAGGAAGCATTATCTAAACCGGGTCCCGTTTTCTGTAATGTTGAGATTTCTCCTGAAGCAAGAGTGATCCCGCAGGTTAAATTCGGAAGACCAATTGAAGACTCTGAGCCAATTCTTTCGAGAAAAGAATTTTTGGGTACAATGATCGTGCAACCATTAGATGTATCGTTACATTGATTGTGAATCAAATTCAATTATTAGGAGACAAACCGTGTTCCGAGGACGAACCAGATGGCAGAAATCAATTTATTAGACCAATATCCACGATCAAAACGTGCAATAGATGAACGCGGAAAACAGATAACCGAGGATCATAGAAAAATTGCACGGAAATTCGATAAGGAATTTTTCGATGGCGATCGATTGTCAGGGTATGGCGGGTATATGTATCACCCCAGATTCTGGCAGGATACGGTGAGAATGTTCAATGAATATTACCGTCTAGATAAAAATTCGGCTGTGCTTGATGTCGGGTGTGCCAAGGGCTTCATGCTCCACGACTTCAAGCATTTCCTCCCGGAGTTAACCGTTGCAGGAATTGATATTTCCCAGTATGCTATTGAGAATGCAATTGACGATATGAAACCATTTATCCGTGTTGGAAATGCCTCGGAACTTCCCTATTCGGATAAATCGTTCGATCTAGTAGTATCCATCAATACAATACACAATTTGCCTTTAGAGAAGTGTAAAGTAGCCTTGCAGGAGATTGAGCGGGTATCCATTTCACATTCCTTCATCACTGTTGACGCATGGAGAAATGATGATGAGAAAGAACGTATGTTAAAATGGAACCTCACTGCAGAAACTTACATGCATGTTGAGGACTGGAAGTTGTTGTTTGAAGAAGTCGGATATACTGGAGATTATTACTGGTTTATTGCAGAATAAATCTAAATGAGAGATAATTATAGAACTTATCAGAGATATGATAGAATAAAAAAAATAAAAAACTACTGAACGGGGTAATATTTTGACGGTTAAATATGTGCATGCTGCAGTTCTTGTAAAAACCGGAGAGCCACTAAAGATAATGGATCTGAAAATTCCCGACCTTAAACCCGGGCAGGCACTCGTCAAAGTTGCGTATAGTGGTGTGTGCCACACACAAATCCTTGAAATAGACGGCAAGAAAGGTATTGACAAATTTTTACCCCATACCTTGGGTCATGAAGGCTCTGGAATTGTGATAAAGACCGGTGCGGGTGTCGAAAAAGTGAAAGCCGGTGATCACGTTGTCCTTTCATGGATTAAAGGATGTGGAGCGGATACCCCTTCAACGCAGTATGAATGCGATTGTGGCTTGATTAATTCGGGAGCAATAAGTACATTCCTCGATTATGCAATTATTTCTGAGAACCGACTCATACCCATAAAAAAAGAGATGCCCCTGAAAGAAGCAGCACTTCTTGGCTGTGCAATTCCCACCGGTGCGGGAATTGTCCTTAATTCAATTGGAGTGCACCCTGGGGACACGATTGCCATATTCGGTGTGGGTGGAATCGGTGCAAGCGCTGTAATGGCAGCAGATATTATGGCAGCCTCAAAAATTATTGCCATTGATATCTTTGACCCTAAACTTGAACATGCACGCTCACTTGGAGCCACACATACAATAAACGCACGACAACAGGATTGTATATCAGAGATCTATAAGATTACCGATGGAAAAGGCGTTGATTATGCGATGGAATCTGCCGGGAAACGGGAGACGATGGAGATGGCATTCCGGTCAGTTCGAGATATGGGGGGGTTGTGCGTCCTTGCAGGAAATTTGCCTGTGGGGGAGCAGATTTCTATTGATCCATTTGACTTGATTAAGGGGAAACGGATCGTCGGGACGTGGGGTGGAGAGACTAAACCGGACCGTGATATCCCCTTGTATGTTGATCTCTACCTGAATGGGAGATTAAAGTTGGAAAATTTTATAACTCATTGTTATTGCCTTGATGACATTAATACCGCAATTGAAGATTTGAGATTGGGGAAGGTTGGCAGAGCATTGATTGATTTTCAAGTTGACCTTGACGATGATTGAAAAATAGTTACAGTTGTACCGAATCACCTTAATTTAATATTTTTAAATCGTATCTGATGGTGGTGAATAAAATTGTCCAGTCAAAAAACGGGGAAAAAAAAAATTATTTGGAATGTTTTGAAAAAACCACAGTATCCATTAGAAAACAAATCCAAAAAAAATTTCATACAGATGGTTTAAGTGCGATTTATCATCTGGCATTCTCTTTATTATGCGGGATCCTTGCCCTGTTTTTTGCAATCCTTTTCCGTCTTCTCAAGCCTTTGGTTATTATTCGTATTAGATGTCTATACAGCGAAAGGATAGGACATTTTGCTGCAAATACTGAAATATATCTTTGCGAAAAGGATCGGGGAATTAATATTCCAAATCAACGTTTTGTAGATATTTGGTATTACAACAGTTGTGAATGCAATATGCAATTGAAAAAAATGTGGAATCGGATTTTAAAAATATGGCCATCACGTCTCTCATTATTAATTGTATTAATAAATTCCCATTTGCCTGATGGAGAATTATTCACAATTCCATGGAGGGGAAATCAGGACCGTGACGTCAATAATGTTTTAGAGTTTGTCCCGCCACATCTGTCCTTCACGCAAGATGAGGAAGAATTTGGAAGAATTACATTAGATTCTATGGGATTATCATCTCATGATTTATTTGTTTGTTTTATTGGGAGAGATCCTAACTACTTAAAATTGATAAATTCTAATCTTGATACAAGTTATCACGATTATCGGAATATAGACATAAACAATTATATTCCAGCGGCTGAAGAAATGGTGAATCGTGGATATTATGCAATAAGAATGGGTTTAGAAGTAGCAAATGCTTTGGCAAGTAATAATCCCGGAATAATAGATTATGCCACTAATGGACAGAGAAGTGATTTTATGGATATATATTTAGGTGCAAAATGCCATTTCTTTATCAGTGTAGGAACTGGCGTCGATAATATTGCAGGAATCTTCAGGAGACCCATTTTATTTGTTAATTATGCTCCGTTAGAATATGTCCCTTCTTGGGATAAAAATAACATTTTTATCCCAAAAAAACACTGGCTCGATAAAGAACAACGATTGATGTCATTCAGAGAAATTATCGAATCCGGCGCAGGAAGATTCCTTTGTACTAATCAATACCTTGAAATGGGCATTACCCTTATCGAAAACACTCCTGAAGAAATTCGCGAAGTAGCAATTGAGATGGAAGAACGGCTTAAGGGCATCTGGGTAACGACGGAAGAGGATGAAGAACTTCAGCGAAGGTTCTGGAGTCTCTATAAGCCGAGTGAATTACACGGGAAAATTTATTCACGAATCGGGGCCGCATTCGTTAGGAAATATCAAACATTACTTGATTGAACGGGGATATTTATGGATATAAAAAAAGCAGTATTCCTCGACCGCGATGGAGTAATTACTGAAGATCCACCCCATTACGCCCACAGAATTGATCAAGTGCAGATTATTCCGGGCAGTGCGGATGCAATTCGATTGCTTAATGAGGGGGACTTTATAGTAATTGTAGTATCGAATCAGTCCGGGGTTGCAAAAGGGTATTATCAAGAGCACGATATCAGACTATTCAACGACGAGATGAAACGGCAGTTATCCTTGGAGGGTGCGTATATCGATGCTGAGTATTATTGTCCTCACCATCCGGAAGGAATCATTGATAGGTACCGTCAAGAATGTTCATGTCGCAAACCGCAGCCCGGTATGCTCATCCAGGCTGCGGAAGAACATCAGATTAATCTGAAAGCATCATTTATGATTGGGGACAAATTTTCTGATATCGTCGCGGGAAAATCAGTTAACTGCAGGACTATATTTGTTCTAACAGGACATGGTAAGGGTGAAGTAAGTCATCTAAAAGGATCCACGGTTCCGGTCGCAGTGAATTTGCTCAATGCGGTGAAGGAATACATAATATAGAAACCCCCCCGTATCTTTTATAATAATAAACGGAAACTTGAAATGAAAATATTCCTCGATTCGGCAGATATCAAAGAGATTGAAAAATATCGTCACTTGATTGATGGTGTTACGACAAATCCTTCTCTTATTGCAAAAAGCTGTAATAATCAGATATATTCTGAATGGCTTGATACCGTTGTTCGTCTGGTTAAAGGTCCAATCAGTGTGGAGGTGATCAGTTCGAAGTGTGATGACATGATTTCTGAAGCCCGGAAGATTGCTGAGATATCCGAAAATATTGTTATTAAAATCCCTATGACCGAAGATGGTCTCAGAGCGACGAGGGCGTTATATGACCTCAATATCAAGACCAATGTGACGTTGATTTTTTCCCCAAACCAAGCGTTACTTGCTGCAAAGGCGGGAGCTACCTATGCGAGTATTTTTGTCGGACGCCTTGATGATATTGGATATCCCGGTATGGGAATAGTGAAGACGGTGGTTTCTCAATATCGTGAATATCACTATCCAACAGAGATCATTACCGCAAGTATCAGGCACCCACTCCACGTTATTGAGGCCGCAAATGCAGGGTCGCATGTTGCTACCATACCTTCAACGGTTATAGCCCAGATGATTCGTCATCCATTGACGGATATCGGATTGCAGCAATTTTTAAATGATTGGCAACAGTTCTGTTGTGAAAAGAAATAGTTACTACACTATCATTAAAAAAATTTATTAATTTTAGTATTTGATGGGATGTTAATGAATCGAATTCTTGGATTAATTCCGGCACGCGGTGGATCAAAAGGGATCCCGAATAAAAATATCAGGGATCTCGCAGGAAAACCGTTGATTGCATGGACTATTGAAGCAGCATTGAACAGTCGGGTATGTGAGCGGCTCATTGTATCAACAGATGATCCGGAAATTGCGGCTGTAGCCCGGGATCTCGGCGCCGAGGCCCCGTTCATCCGGCCGGCTACATTATCCAACGATACCGCCACTTCGTTATCGGTCGTGGAACATGCGATTGACTGGTTGAACGATACTGCGGCAGAGACCTTCAGCCATGTGCTGTTGCTTCAGCCCACGTCTCCACTCCGCACGGCAGACGATATCCAATCCGCAGTGCGTATTGCGAAGAAGACCGATACCGCCGTTGTCAGCGTTTGTGAACCCCATCAGCACCCTTATCTGTGCAAAACACTTCGTGAGGACGGGACTCTTGCTGATTTTATTCCGGAAGCGGCGCACTGCGCCCGAAGACAGGATTTTCCCCCGGCCTTCTCCCTCAATGGTGCGATCTATATCATTGCTGTTGACTGCCTGAGAAAAGAACGAACGTTCACACCGGAAAAAACGATACCTTATATCATGCCCCCCGAACGCTCTCTCGATATCGACACGCACTGGGATTTGTTCCTTGCTGAACAGGCAATTCTCGCAAAAATGAAAACCTGATTTTTCAGATGCTGAAATTCCGAAGCAGTGCTGAAATTTCCTTTTTTGTTATCATACGGGTATTGTGGGATGAGAACTGGGCTATCGTGGATTTCCGGAATTTTTTTGCCAAGGGATGATCAAAATGCTCTTCAAATGGCAGGGTTTCCGGCAGGACGATGTACATGTCATTGCGGTCCAGCGCCCTTGCCGCTTCGGATTCCGTCATCAGTTCTTCAAATAATTTCTCCCCGCATCGTGTTCCAATATAGTTGATCCTGATTTTCTCCGGGTCATGTCCGTGCACTCTAGACAGATCCATAATCATCACTTCAGCAAGATCAATAATTTTTAATGCAGGCATTTTCAGGATAAATACTTCCCTTCCCTGAGCCAATTCGCCAGCTTTTAGGATCAGATTGACCGCTGCGGGAATATCCATGAAGAATCGCGTCATATCCTTATCCGTCACGGTTACAGGGCCCCCGGTCTCGATCTGCTTCTTGAATACCGGTATGACCGATCCCCGTGAGTTCAACACGTTACCAAACCGGACGCTCGAAAAAACCGTCCTCTTATTCCCCTTGTAATGATTGGCAGAGATCGTGAGCCGCTCGGCAAGGAGTTTTGTTGCGCCCATGACATTTGTCGGGTTGACGGCCTTGTCCGTACTCACGTTAATGACTTTTTCCACCTCGTTTATGAGCGCGGCTTCCAGTACATTCTGGGTACCGAGCACGTTGGTTTTGACCGCATCAAACGGGTTGAATTCGCAGATCGGGACGTGTTTGAGGGCGGACGTATGGAAAACAATATCGATGTCATCCATTGCCATGATGAGACGCTCCTTGTCCCGGATATCACCGATAAGTATGCGAAGCTTATCGGATTTCAGTTCCTGTTCAAGATCAAACAGTCCCGTTTCGTTATTGTCAAGGATGCGGATGATTTCGGGATCCAAGGCTAGCAGCTTCCTAACCAGCTGGTTGCCGATTGAGCCCACGCCACCCGTCACGAGGATCTTTTTTCCTTTATAATAATTTTTCATGGGATCACCTGTAGAATTCCTGCATTGTACTTATCACACTATCAATCTCACCGTGCGAGATCCCCGGATAGAACGGCAGGCTGATGATCTCTCCAGAGATCTTCTCTGTAACTGGCAATGAATCGGTATATTTCAACACATTCCTATAATAATGCGTCTGGTGTACTGGGGAGAAATATATTTTTGTCATGATCTGACTGCTCTCCATATGTGCCATTAGGGCATCCCTCTTCTGCACCCTTGCCGAATAGAGCTGATATACGTGGTGATATCCCGCAGGAGGTGTCATTGTCTTGCAGAGCGGGGGAGGGACCAGTTTTTTCAGTTGTCGGGAGTAATAATCCGCATCCTTCTTTCGTATTGAGAGGATCTTGCCGACTTTCTCCATCTGAGCCAAACCCAATGCTGCCGTAATGCTGGAGATCCGGAAATTGTATCCGAGATCGACATAGTCCATTACCTCCGACGTGGAGAAATAATCTGCGGTTTCCAGCCTGCCGTGGGACCGGATTAACTTCATCTTCTCGTACAGTTCCCGTGAATCCGTGAGTATTGCACCGCCTTCCCCTGTGGTGATGATCTTATTCTGGCAGAAACTCATCATGGCAGAATCGCCAAATGTCCCGACCATCTTGCTATTGATCTTTGCCCCGAATGCTTCGGCTGCATCTTCAATTAAGAGCAGCCCGTGATCATCCGCAATTTCCCGGAGTTCGCGGATTCTGCAGGGGCAGCCCCCGTAATGTACTGGTAATATCGCCCGGGTTTTTTGTGTGATCTTCTCTTCGACTGATGACGGATCCAGCCCGAAGGTATCTTCTTCAATATCTGCAAAGACCGGCTTTGCACCAACAAACCTGGGTGCATTCGCCGTTGCGACAAAGGTGAATGATGGGACGATCACTTCGTCATTCTTTTTTATTCCATGGGCGAGGAGGACTACATGGAGGGCGGAGGTGCCGGAATTGAATGTGAGGCAGTACCGCGATCCGATATATTCTGCTATTTTCTCTTCAAATTCAGCGATCTGCGGACCTGATGCCCAGTTCATACCAGACCTGATCACATCGTTTACCCGGGATACATCGTTCTCATCCCAGTGCATCTTGAAGAGCGGTATCTTCCACATGTATTTCACCTATAGTATCATGCCACTTTTTTCGTCCCTGTATGCAGGAAAAAAATTTTCATTGGTGTTTGGATTCATTTTCGATTGTGTCAAGCTCTGATACTGATTATGATCAAATATTATTTTCCCAGTAAAAAAAGGTGCAATCAACCGGGAAAAACCTTTTTTGAAATTGAACAGCGGGTCGTCTTTTTTCAGGCCCCCACCTAGATGAAAAATCCTGAAATCTCTCTTTTTTGCCCATTCGATCACATTCCAGATGATCAGCTCCGATGGATATACCCCTTTAGGGGATTTATCAGATCCAGAAAGATGATAATTAATGCAGGAGTCTCCGGCGATAAACATGCTCGCTCCTATCAGTTGTCCGCAATAATCAGCCCTGACCAGTACCGCGGATAACCGGGAAAAATGATCTTTGATGAAGGAGGGAGTGAATAAATATTTGTCAGAGGCACAATTATTTTTCATAGTCTGATGATACAGGGCAATGAATGCATCAATGTCAGAGTCCGAAGGATTTTCGACAATGTTTACCTCGCACCGTTCGCGCTCGGTTTTTTTTATATTGTATCTGTGCCCTTTACGGATTTCCTGCCAGATCTCATCGATGCCTTTTGTAAGGTCAATGTATACAGTATCGTTATTATAATCCAGTACGATTAGTTTCTGGAAGTCCTCACGGAACGGTTCCCAGTTCTTTAAGATCGGATGAAACCGGATAAATTCACTAACGTAGTGCCTTTCCCGGGCAAATTCAAAATATTCTTCCATAAAAGAATGCAATGAGGCCTGGATTTTGGAAGGCGCAGTGCTTTTATAATGAATAAGCGGTCCGCCATAGCCATACGGTGTTATCAGATCAGAGAAAAACTGCGGATTGCCCGGTGCGTCCGGAATCTCCCTTACAAGATGTGACCAGAATACTGAGATATTCGGGTCTTCCCAGACCAGAGCTTCAGGCCTGGCATGGTAATGGCTCGCGAATATGTCAAAATAGTCAAAATTGAAATAAACGTCCATGACCTCGGAAAATTGTGCTAATTCCCGGTTCCATTCCTCCCGTCTTGTCACGATTTCCATGGAGTTACTCCAGTATTCGCAGGACCTGGCTCACAATCTTTTCCGATGCACATCCGTCTCCATAGGGATTCCTAGTCTGTTGCATTCTCTCAATAAATGATCGGTCATGAGTAACAAACTGCAGTGCATCGATGATGTTCTCTCTGGTACACGTAATATCGAGAGTATTCCCCGCCCGCAACCGGTTTTTTTGCCGTGAACCGATGCAGATGAATGGTTTTTTAAAACAGGGCAATTCGACTATTCCGGCACTCGAATTTCCGATCATTACGCTGCACCGGTTCATCAGCCCGAGAAAATCCCTGCGCTCAACATGGGGAAATACCCGTAAGAATGGCAGTTCCTTTGCATTCTCTGCAAGGATCGAATTAATAATTCTTCCGCCGGCATCTGCGTTTGAATATACTGCGACCGTGGGCATCTTCAGTTCGGCAATGGCTTCAAGAATCGTCCGGATCTCTTTTTCCACGGATAAACTCTCTTTGGTATCTGGATGCTGGACCAACAAAATCATGGAAGTTTCCGGGGTCAGGCCATATTTTTTGTTTATTTCATCATTTGGGGTGAAATCCCCGGAAAAAATATCATCGAGACCGGGTTCTCCCACCACTGTAATTTTTTCTGGCGGAACCCCGGAACCAACAAGCCTCTGATAACTTTCCTGATTTCCTGTCATGTGATAGTCAGATAACGCAGTGATCGCAGCTCGTATTTTGTTATCGATGGATCCTGAAATATCCCCGCCCCCATGGTGAATGATTGGAATATTCAGATGCGCTGCAGCGATAGCCCCGGCAAGACTCTCTCCCCGGTCCCCTTCGATAAAAACAAGATCCGGGTTGATTTCCTCGAGAACATGACTGATCCCATAGAGCCCGATACCGAGCGATTTGACCATTGAACCAAGGCTGTTATTGTCAAGGAGCATATCGACCTTTCTGACATGGAAACCGTCTGCCTCAATTTCCTTGCAGGTATTTCCAAACTGGTTACTGAGATGCATACAGGTTGCCACGATGGTCAGCTCTGTAATCCGGTTCAATTGATCAAGTGTACGTTTAATAGGTGAATAATCGGATCTTGAACCGGATATGTAAACAATTTTTTTCATTTTTCACCAAAACGGAAGTCTGTAAAAGGGTATTTCGTTTAAACATGCGATCCTACTATCACTGATACTTATCTTCTCCCGATAATAATATCTTTTATTATTCCATGAGCTGACAGGGTGATTAATTCTTTTTTTTGTACAGGATATTAACCACTTTGAACGGTCTCTTTTAATTTCACTCACAGTACAAAATCGACCCGTATCCATAAGTGGTATAATACTTCTCATGGTTTTTCGGCTTCAATAATCCAGTGGATCAGATTATGGGTCTGGTTCTCATATGTGCGGATATGCTTTTCGATAGTATTCACACGGAATCCAGCCTCTTCAAGCAATTGTCGGAGATCGCTGTCAGAAGGCATGCAGATACTACCTTGATTCTGGGCGGGCCCCTCCGTAAGATTTCCGAACGTTTTGTATTCGATTATCTGACCTGAATCCGAACCCCAACTCCCCTCAGCAAGATGGAAGCTCCAGAATTTTCCTCCGGGTTTCAGGATCTTGAAGATCTCGCTGTAAATCTTTTTATGGATCGAATACGGGATGCAGAACATAGTGGCCACGTCAATTACAGCATCAATGCTTGCTTCACTCATTGACATATCCGTTATGTCTCCTACGGTCAGTGTGACCTCCGGAATGTTCCATTCCTCAAGATTTTTCTTGCATTTCTGGACTGCCGTTGGGGAAATATCGATTCCCTGGGCATCAAACCCCTCCCGTGCAATAAACCAGAGATTTGCTCCTTGTCCGCAACCCAGTTCCAGGATTTTTATCAGGTGTCTCTCACTCCGAGGTATCCTAAAAAAATTTCTTCCGATAAAACGTACAAGTTCTTCATTGGGATATCTGCCCCAATCTCTTGCCGAATGAATATCTTCCCAGACATTTTTCATTATTTTCCCCTCATAACTCAATCAAGGTATTCCCGTTCGATAGGTTTATTGCAATCAATTTTCTGTCTAACCTTTTTTCCTTTGATGCTATAAAATTCTCTGGCCTCAATTCCATGCATTGACCGTTTGAAATTGACGTTCTCTTCGTCTATGAGCTCATCTTTCCTGATATCTTTCGAGGCGACAATTCTTCTGCAGATACTACTGCGTATCTTGAGTTCTGATGATGCAGGCTTTTTTATCCCGTTACCCAAGGCCCTCTCCACATTGCGGATGGCTCTGATCATTTTGCCCAGTTCATGAGGTTCAAGTGATGCCTTGTGATCAGGTCCCGGCAGTGTCTTGTCAAGAGTAAAATGTTTTTCAATATATTTCGCGCCGAGTGCAACTGCGGCTATTGCACATTCATCTCCAAGAGAATGATCTGAAAAACCAATAATCCGTCCGAACTTTTCCCTCATGGAAACCATTGCGGACAAGTTGATCTCATCATAGTCAACAGGATAACCAGTGGTACATTGCAGTAATACGACCGAATTGTTCTTTTCCTCTTTAATTATTTCCAGAGCTTGACCTATCTCTTCCAGCGAACACATTCCCGTGGATAGTATCATGGGAACACCGAATTTTGCCGTGTACCTGATAAGCGGATAGTTGGTGAGATCCCCGGAGCCCACCTTAATCAAAGATATTTTGCATTCTTTAAGTAAAAAATCCACACTTTCCTGATCTTCCATAGTTGAAAAAAAGACCAAGCCCAGCCCTTCCGCATAGGTCTTCAGCTCTTCATGCCATTCGTAGGGGAGCTCCAGGTTTTTCAGCATCTCATACTGTGTCTGTTCAGATCCGGTGTTTTTTTGCTGGTACTCCACCATCCTGCAGTTCTCCAAGATAATATTTTCCGTCTTCCATGTCTGGATTTTTACTGCATCTGCACCGGACTCTGAAATTTTCAATATCGATTTTTTTGCAAGATCCAAATCCTGGTTATGATTCACACCCAGTTCAGCAACAATGAAACAGGGAAAGGAATCGCCGATTCCGGTTTTGCCTATTCTGATATTCTGCAGCATTTTCCTCGTCCTGTCATACTTCGCTATCATGCAATATATCTGATCCTCTGGATCTTCGTTTATCAGTCAATAATCTTATATGAGTAACATGGTCGAAATAGATATCTACTGAATCCTGTATGTCAGCGTTTGTTCTCATGACTGTGATGACACGATAAATTTTTTGAGGATTCGGTAACATCCATCAAAAAAAAACGATCGAATAATCGATCGAATCACTCCTACAATGAGATTGATGGTGGACTTTACATACACACCAAAATTTATTTAGTTTGTTTGGGACCGGAGAGTATACGGATAATAAAATCAAAAGAGCATACCGATGAAAAAAACTGCCATTGTTGTCATGCTCATCATCGCGGTGGCATTCCTCGCGGGATGCACCACGAACGGTACTGCCGGCTAGGAGACCGCACGGGACACAATCCGGGCCCACTATGAGTATCACGAGAGCTGGTCGCCCGGACCGGGATGCTACGGGAAAGTCTCCGGCTATGCCTACAATGCGGGAAACACAACGGCGGATAACGTGGCGGTGAACTTCAACCTCGTCAATGCCAGGACCGGGACCATACGCGATTCGCGATCCGTGTACATCAGCACGATGGAGGCCGGCCGGCCAGTCAAGTGCATTCGAGATAGTACTCGATGGTGAATGCACGCAGGAGTACTGGATTGACGGGACGATTGTGAAATAATCCCTTCACGGGAATTTTTTTAGTTTTTCTGAGTGTGGTACGGGTTCCGGCTCTTTTTACGGACCGGTACGTGCATGGCGCACAACCCGTATTATTTTGCGCATGAGGCATTGCAACGTGTACCAGAAAAAATCCAGCAAATCATTGCAAAAAAATTCCGAACGAATTTTTTTGGTAGTGTACACGAAGTGCTGTAAAAGTGAAGATGCCCTGTATCCAACAGTGAATTGGAAAACAAAGAGGAACAGGGCAATGGATCTAAGAGACATCGTACTAAATTATCTTACCGATAACGAAAAGGGCATGCAGCAACTCATCACATGGTTTCTGAACGATGTGATGAACGAAGAAGTGGCTCGACAGGCCGGAGTACCGCGCTATGCGAGGTCGAGTGCGAGAAGAGCGCACCGGAACGGGTACCGTCAACGGTCACTGAAGACGAGATTTGGCGAACTCAGTCTCCAGAAACCGCAGTTACGAGAAATCCCATTTGAGACAAAAGTCTTTGAGCGATATTCCCGGACCGAGAAAGCCTTGGTGAATGCGATCATCGAATCATATCTCCAGGGAGTATCAACACGGAACGTCGAGAATGTCATTTCCCACTTGGGTGTCAACCAGATCTCGGCATCATATGTGTCGAAGGTTGCTCAGGAACTCGATAAAAAAGTCCATGAGTTTATGGAGAGACCGATTGACTCCTATGTTCCATTCTTGTTCGTTGATGCCTCGTATTTCAAGGTGAGAGATGGGATCCGGTATGTCAGCAAAGCTCTTTTTATCGTAGCCGGTGTGAGAACGGATGGATATCGTGAGATCTTTACTTTCAGCGTTGCTGATGCCGAACACGAATTAACCTGGGAAGGGATCTTCTCCGACCTCAAAGAGAGAGGACTCAACAAAGTTGATCTCATCATTTCTGATGGTCACAACGGTATCCAGACTGCTGCGGAAACGATGTTCCCGGGTTCGTCATGGCAAATGTGTCACGTACATTTCATTCGGGCAGTCCTCAGGAAAGTACCCCGAAAATATCACACAGAGATTGCTGAAACATTGAAGGAATGTCTGAGTGATTCCCAACGGCTACAGGAATTTGCTGTCCAGCTCGATGAACGTGGCCTTTCTCGGGCAGCTGATACCATTCACCGGTTCAACCACGGGTTGATGAATTATCGGGCTTTTCATCCGGAGTTCTGGAAGAAGATCAGGACTACCAATCTTCTGGAACGAGTCAATAAGGAACTCAAACGACGGAGTAGAAAGATAGGGGCCTTCCCAAATGATGCTTCGTTACTCAGGCTTGCCGGTTCGATCCTCATCGATATCAACGAGGAGTGGATCACCGGTAACCGGTATTTATCTGTGAAGAGTGAGATCATCTCTTTGGATACAGTGGCTGCTGATTTTACAGCAATATAGAGACACTACCATTTTTTTCTGATTTTTTTCCGTACAGAAAATTTTTTGAAAAATTTCCCAAAAATTTGGTTCGACCCCAATCAAAAACATGTCCCTCGTATTATCACTCCGTGCCGGAAAATCCGATCCGGCACTTCCCGGAGGTATCCTAGACTTGTGGAAGGGTCCGATCGCCTGCGTAATTCGGTCCTATTAGCGCAGTTTCCGGCACCTTCGTGAAAACCCTGAAAAACCCTCCATCCCATGGCTTAAAGTCACCTTTTTCCACGAATTCAGCCGGGTTTCGGGATGCCTAAAAGAACGGGGCAAAAGCAAAATGTCCAAAATGAACTCTGTTTGGTAAAAAAGGGGCATATCTGGGAATATGACTTCCTGATCGACCTCCCAGCTCCCTGATAATGTGTTCTCCGACGGAGAATTCCAGGGGGATCCGGGCAAGTGGGTGTTAGGTATGCACCGATCTTTTGGAGGGGGTACCTTCAGCCGGATGGACCGGTGCAGGAGACACATTCACAGGAGATACCGGGTCCGGTGTCGGGGAAGGGGAAGGAGCCGGAGATTCCAGCCCCGGAGAAGCCGCGGCAGGAGAGCCCGGTACGGGTAATTCCGGAGAACCCGGTGTGGCCGGCACAGCCGGAGCCCCGGCCCTTGACCTGCGTGGGCCGGTCGCTGGTGAACCCACAGGAAGCAGCTGGCCGTCCGGCGCGAGCTCGATGAGCCCGGTGTCGCAGACCCGGAAGTATCGCCGGAAATATGCGGGCGAAGAGATCCAGAGTTCGCGGGAGATCTGCGGCGATGAAGGATACATGTTCAGGGCGGCAAGATCTTCTGCTGCCTCCCGCTCCAGCCATTTTGGCGTGCAGCGGATGTGTCGCATCGGTTTCATCCGGATCTCGGCGAGCCCGGCCGGACCCACGATGGAGAAATCGCAGAGTCGGCCCGGCGTGTGTGCGTAATGCCGGACGAGCCCGCGCTCCTCCGCGGTTTCTTGTGCCTTCTTGATCGCCTTCTCCGGGTAGCGTCCGCGGGTCATGGCCTCTCCTCCGGGGTTTGGACCGGGTGTGAATCGTTCGTTTCTATAGAGAACATCTCCTCAATTTTTTCCGGCATGAGCCGGAGAATGTTGAATGATTCTTACGATATTTTTGTTGAAGTATATACATTCATATGATGGTGTGGATAGAATGAATGGAGACCGTGGCCGTTGTCAGATCCAGGAAAAAAATGTGAGTCCGCCCCGCATCAGGGCCTCTCGCGAGGCACGGCGGATCAGGGAACGAAGACCCCGTGAAACGAATGAGCGAAAACAGAGATTACTATTTTAATACAAAATATCAGATGTAATAACTGAACATGAAATGATCTTCTTCCGAATATCATTATGAAATCCTCATAAAAAGCAATACCTGATATTTTGAGAGAGATACCGATGATTTGAGAATTGGTGGGTTGAGAAAAAGCCGAAGTTCAAATGGGGTTCGATATACATGCTTAATAGTTTCAAAAAAAGAATAATTTTTTACTTTAGTTTTTTAATAACCGCTCTACAATCAACAGATACATGGCAGTACATCAATCCGTGTGACGTTCTATTGGTCCGGCATGATAACGACTGTGGTTATAGATACGACGGCAAAGCGTACGCACAAGTCATCGATTCTTTTGGAGAATTATGTATCAATCATAATCTTATAGTGAGTTCAGTTGCTACACCCCACTCCAGGTTCATTGGTGAACGAGCACAGTTCTCTCCAGTATCCTTTGATAGGTCATCGATGCGTATTAGCATAATTGGTAAAATAATTGAAATGATAAATGGGTATGAAATCAGTAAAGAATGGACACAGTCCCACCACACTCATCTATGGTGCCAAATCCTAAAAAAGGCTAAACCGAAGTGCATAATCGGGATACAGCCGGACGAATTTTTATGTCGGGCGGGAAAACTTCAAAAAATCCCCGTTTATGACCTTCAACATGGAGTTATCGCTGACGAGCATTTATGGTATGGCGAAGTTTATCGAATGGGTACTCCAATTGAAAAACTTCCGGATGGTTTTCTTTGCTGGGATGATCAAAGTGTGGCAACACTATCAAAATGGGCAAGTAATAAAGGCATCCGGGTTTTAAAAATTGGTAATCCGTGGTTCTTGCGGTTTGCTTATGTCCAACCTGAAGATCTTTTAGTGAGTGAAGCATTAGCAAATTGCAATGTAATAGATGATAATCGCCCATGTATTCTCGTGTCATTGCAGTGGGCGATGGCGACCTTTTATCCGGATAAAGAGTTCAATGGCGTAATGATTGATGCACTTGAAAAAGTCATCCTGGATACGTCGGAATTATATAACTGGGTGATTCGCCTACATCCTGTTCAGATGTCGGGTGATGAAAGAGATATGGTGCTAAATTTTTTGCAAACAACCTTCGGTACCGAAATGACCCGCAGGTCGATAATGGCTAGTGAAATCCCGCTACCGATTCTAATTCGTAAAACTGATTTGCATATTACACATCATAGCACAGTTGTTGTGGAAGCAGCATGGGGGGGAGTACGGAGCGGGCTGCTCAGTGAGCAATTTGGTCCTGGTGGGGAATACCAGACCATGTTCTCCTACGAGCGAAGCCTTGGTATAGCAGAATTAATCCCCCAAAACCCTGAATGCATCAAACAATGGATAACCGACACACTTGCGAAAGGCCGTGGACAATCTACGCTGAAAGATTACAGCCAGAATCTTGATGCTTTCATAGATGAAATTGCAGGGAGAAAGGCATGAAAGAATTATCTCCAATAATTATCATTGACTACGGCATGGGAAATCTCGGTTCATTAGCCAATATGCTCAAAAAAATCCATGCTCCCGCAAAAATATCATCCGACCTCGAAGACATCGAATCCGCTGAAAAATTGATCCTACCCGGCGTCGGTTCATTCGACCATGGGGTGCTAAAATTACAGGAACTCAATTTAATAGAAACTCTTAATAAGAAGGTTGTCCGGGATAAAACCCCCATCTTGGGCATTTGCCTTGGTATGCAGTTGTTCACAAAAACAAGTGAAGAAGGAGTACAACAAGGATTAGGCTGGGTAGATGCAAAAACGGTCAAATTTAATATAGATAAAGACTCTTCTCTCAAAATCCCGCACATGGGATGGGACACGCTGGATATCAAAAAATCGCATTTCCTGATGCAGGATACAGACAATAACGCCATGTATTATTTTGTGCACTCATTCCATGTGGTTTGCAACCGCAGCGAAGATGTTTTGTCAACATCTCACTATGGATATGATTTTGTATCTTCGCTCGCAAAAGATAATATCATCGGAGTACAATTTCATCCGGAAAAAAGTCATAAATATGGCATGAAACTATTAGAGAACTTCTGTAACCACAAATAATCGTGCTTCAAGAGGACTTCCATTTGATTCGTACACGGGTAATCCCCTGCTTGTTGTTAAAAGGGCAGGGATTAGTAAAAACCATCAACTTCATTAATCCGAAATATATTGGAGACCCCATAAATGCAGTAAAAATATTCAATGATAAAGAAGTCCACGAACTGGTTTTTCTTGACATTACTGCGTCTACCGAAAAGAGATCTCCCCGGCTGGACTATATCTCTGATATCGCAAGTGAGTGTTTCATGCCCCTTGGATATGGCGGAGGCATACGATCGGTGAAACAGGCCGAAGATATTTTTAACCGGGGTGTTGAGAAAGTTATCATAAATTCTTATGCTGTTGAAAACCCGTCTTTTATTCGCGAGCTTGCGGATCTGTTCGGAAGTCAGAGTATTGTTGTTTCTATCGATGTAAAAAAGAATTTTTTTGGTAAGTACCAGAATTATACGTATGGCGGCAAAACAAAAACCAGTTGGGATCCGGTAACCTGGGCACAGGAAGCAGAACGGCTTGGGGCAGGAGAAATTTTTTTGAATTCCATCGACAATGACGGGACCGGGAAAGGGTATGATATCCCTCTCGTCAAATCAGTGTCTGACTCCGTATCAATTCCGGTTGTTGCGTGCGGGGGAGCCGGGACCGTGGGAGATTTCGGTAAGGCAGTTCATGATGGCGGTGCTTCTGCTGTTGCAGCGGGGAGTATGTTTGTGTATTATGGAAAGCACCGGGCTGTTTTAATCAATTTTCCTGACGACGAAGAGTTGATGTCGGCGGGTTTAAAATGAATGTATACTTACTAATGAATACAGTATGACCGGAAAATATCAGGTATGTAACCGGTGTGTAATGGATACAACTGATCCCGAAATTCAGTTTGATGAAAAAGGGATCTGTAATCATTGCCGGCAATATGATGAATCAATAAAGAGATTTGTATTTGATGGTGAAGCGGGAAAAGAAAAATTGCAGCATATTATTGATGAAATTAAAGTGTCCGGCACGGGAAAAGAATATGACTGCATTATTGGTGTGAGCGGTGGCGTTGACAGCTCCTTTGTTGCATACAAAGTGAAGGAATTTGGCTTGCGTCCTCTGGCAGTTCATCTCGATAATGGCTGGGATTCAGAACTTGCCGTAAAAAATATTGAATTGTTTTTAAAGAAACTTGATATTGATCTCTATACGCATGTAATCGACTGGGATGAGTTTAAAGACCTGCAACTGTCCTTTTTATATGCTTCGACTCCTGATTCTGAAATTCCCAGCGATCATGCAATCCATGCGATTTTATTTCATGTGGCAGAAAATAAAAAGATTAAATATATTATTTTTGGGAGTAATGTCAGAACCGAATCGCATCTGCCCAAAGCTTGGTCTCAGGGTCATTTTGATTGGAAGTATATAGAAAGTATTCATAATGAATATGGATTCCTCCCCCTTACCACATTTCCTCATATGAATTTTTTCGCCCCTTATAGATATTTTTTCACTCATAAATCAATCGCTATGCTGAATTATCTTGAGTATTCCAAGAACGATGCGATGAAAATACTTGAAAATGAGTTGGGCTGGAAATATTACGGGGGGAAACATTATGAATCAATTTACACACGGTTTTACCAAGGCTATATCCTGCCTAAAAAATTTGGATATGATAAAAGAAGGGTGCATCTATCAAGTTTGATCTGTTCGGGAGAGATCACCCGATCGGAAGCATTGGAGGAATTGAAGAATGAACCGTATCCGGCAGAACTGCAAAGTCAGGATAAGGAATATGTCATTAAAAAATTTAGAATTTCCGATGAAGAATTCGATAGAATTATGAATTTACCAAAAAGGAAATTCGAGGACTTCCCCTCTTATGGGAATTCAAAAATATATATTGCAATGGGTGTTTTTTTTCGTATTTTAGGAAAAATGTTCAACCTAGTAAAAAAAGGGAAATAATTACCAAACAATTATATAAACATATATTTCGTACGATAGTGTACATAATGTTCTGTATAACTGAAACACATTGACTCTAATGAAGCAAAAATGGAGACCAAGGCAATATCAATGAGTGACTTTATCTTTTTGGGTTACGATTTGGGGAAATTTTCCAATTATGGAAATCCCCATATTTAGAAAAGATGGGAGTGTAATTGAAAGGCATAAGTGCCCGTGCTTCTGCCCAACACAACAATTCATAATCTGTTTATGCACCTGTGTTCAATTCATAAGTGGACTATATGAAAATTATCTCTGTTGTTGGTGCGCGCCCCCAGTTTGTCAAGTGTGCGCCAGTATCCTGGGAGCTGCGAAAGCAACATACGGAGATTCTTGTGCATACTGGCCAGCATTATGACCCGGAGATGTCAGAGGTTTTTTTTGAAGACCTACGGATCCCAAAACCGAAATACCATCTAGGTGTGGGTTCAGGATCCCATGCGAAACAGACCGGGGAGTGCCTCGCTAAAGTCGAAGAAGTTCTCGTAATGGAGAAACCGGATCTCGTGCTCGTATATGGCGATACCAATTCCACGCTTGCAGGGGCACTTGCAGCAGCGAAACTACATATTCCGGTTGCGCATGTGGAGGCTGGATTGCGCTCATTTGATCGCACGATGCCCGAAGAGCTCAACCGTATAATTACCGATCATCTATCAGATATGCTCTTTTGCCCCACAGAAACCGCAGTTGACAATCTCCGAAATGAGGGGATCACTCGGGGTGTCTATCTTGTGGGGGATGTGATGGCAGATGTGCTGAAATTCAATAAGGTTCTTGCAGAAAAAAGCTCCCGCATTATCGAAACATTTTGTCTTAATTCCCACGAATATTACGTCGCCACGGTTCACCGTCCCACGAATACGGATCATCGTAACGCAATGACAACGATCATACGGGCACTTGAGCAGGCAGATGAACAGGTTGTTTTCCCAGTTCATCCCCGCACACGAAAAGTTCTTTTGGAATCTGGGCAGTTCCACCGGTTACCGGGGAATATCCGCATCACTGAACCGCTTGGGTACCTTGATATGATACGACTTCTGGGCTCCGCAAAAAAGATCCTGACCGATTCTGGCGGGATCCAGAAAGAAGCATATATGCTTGGCGTGCCCTGTGTCACGTTGCGGGAGAACACGGAGTGGGTTGAGACTCTTCATGGTGGATGGAATGTCCTTACCGGAGCTGATGAAGAAAAGATCTTGGCTGCAATCAGGGCACCCTTTCCAATATTGCCGCAACGGGCTCTCTATCCGACAGGTGCGAGTAAAAAAATCCGAGAAATTTTTAGTTCCAGTACTTCACTAATTTTTAGCCACGGCTAAAGAGAACAGTAAGATCTAAATAGTCGGCGGGCGCCGAATATGGTCAATAAACGGCAAATTGCCCGCCGAATAAAGAATGAGCTCCGAGCAGAAGATTGTTCCGAACTTGCAGTTGATGCAATCAACCGAAACGTCAGGATCCCCATCAACGGGAAACTAAGTCAAAAGACGCTCATCCGGTCACTCGTCGGGATGTCAGCGAACAAACTTTCAGTACATTCCATCAATAAAGTTGTTGAAAAAGTTCCGTGTGAAACGTCGGTCAGATACCATTTGTCAAAGGTGGATTTAGATTCACTTCTGGCATTACAATCAAAGATCCTCTGTTATTCAAACGATCGGATCCTCATTCCCGGAAAATCGTATCATTTTGCCATAGATTTCACCGACGATCCTTATTATGGAGAGATTGTTGACGTAAACAAAGATTACGTCATCAAGAGCAAAATGAAGGATTCCACAACGACATTTTACTCCTATGTTTCGCTCTACATCACGACAAAAGGCCAACGGCTGACCCTCGCAGTTCTCCCGGTGAAAAAGGGAGTGTCAAAGGTCGAGTACATCCGGAAATTCCTGGCTTTCATCAACGATGCGAAAGTGAATATCGAGATACTTTGTCTTGATCGGGGTTTTTACTCAAACGATGTGTTCTCGTTTCTCCAGAATGAAAACATCCCCCACATTGTGCCGGTGAGAAAACACGGCCAGGAACTCAAGAAGATACTCCGGGGTAATCATTCCCGTTATGCCCGGTATACGATGATGGGATCCTCAGGACCTCTTGATCTTACTCTCGCAATTGATGTTCAGTACCTTCAGAGAAAAAATAAAAAATTCGGGAATGTGAATCTCGGGTATGTCGTGTATGGTATTGACTGGAAACCGCGAAGGGTCTACCAGGTCTACAAGAACCGGTTCGCTATCGAATCTTCATACCGTATCAGGAACATCGTGAAAGCTAAGACTTCTTCCAGGAGTGTTGTACTTCGGTACCTGCTGACAATAATTTCGTTCCTTCTCAAGAATATCTGGGTGGCTCTGCAATGGATGTTCTTCTCTAAAGTTCAACGTGGGCGGAGAACAATCGATGAGGATTTGTTCCGGTTTGATCTTTTCCGGCTACTCGTTTGGGAAGGACTCCGAAAAAAACTCAAATTTGTCTCGGTTGTTTCTGTTCTTCGATCTCTCGGTTGATCGGTGGGGGCTAAGTGTTGTTGACTATCCAATGTTCATGGAGGAAAATTTAGTGAAGTACTGAGTTCAGGAATTTATTGACCGGTTTGAATTGGTTCAGAATTTTTTTAAGGGAAAATTATTATTGCTGTTGTTATGCCGGAATTTTTTCTGCTACCATTTAATTCTCAAATGTAATCTCCATTGATACCGGAATTTAGTTGATAAAAATGAATTGCCGAAATTGTTATTTCAATGAGAATTAAACATTAGCCAATATGGAAGAGATCAATTGTATTTTTTGTAATATAAAAAATGATAAAGTAGTTATCGAAGAAAATGGATTTAAAGGTAGACAATGTGCTCGATGCAATTTAATATATATATCCCCTAGACCTGACCCAAATGAAATTATTGATTTATACTGCCAAGATCATGCATATGTATCTTTAGAAAATAGTGTAAACCGAAGAATTAATTATAATTTTTTTACTTCAAAACATCACTTTAAAATTATAAAAAAATATTTAAAATGGGGCTCTTTTCTGGAAATCGGTCCTGGCAATGGTGATTTTATTAGTTATGGTAAAAAAATAGGATTTGATGTAAGTTGTATTGAATTAAATTCAATCCAAGCAAAATTCCTGAAAACGGAATTGTCTATTCCCTGCGAAGAAACACCATTAAACAACGCTTCTTTTAATGGGAAAAAATTTAATATCATTTTTCACCGGGATGTATTAAGTCATTTTTACAATCCCATTGCTGAATTTCAAAGGATGAACGAAAAATTGGAACGGAATGGACTGGTAATATTTGAGACGGGATGTGTCGGTGATATAAATAAAAAATATTTCCAGTATTTTGAAAAATTTTCTTATCCGGATCATATGTTTTTCTTCAATGAACATAATTTGAAAGAATTATTAATGCGAACAAATTTTGAATTCGTTGGCATATATCGGTATTCACTTGTTCCTGAATTGATATTTAATAAAGTTATCCGAGATATTCGAAATCGATTAAAACGTCGAAATGTACCAAAAGCGAATCAAAATGCCGGATCTAATAATAGTTCAAAAAATCAAAATGAAGATCCAATAATCAATTTTTTGAAAAGCAGTTTAGATTTAATAAATTTTATGCTTCGGTATAAAATTGGATTCATAATTCCTAAAAAAAACTCTCCTCAAACAATGATTATTATTGCAAAAAAGAAAAGTTAAATCAAACGGAAATTATTTTTCAGAATTTCTAGCAAACACATCAAGATTTAGGCTCTGTTGAAACCATCAGATTAAATCCCTTTAAAGTGTCCATTCCCACAATACGGGCCACATATGCGAGTATTGTGAAGGGTTTCAACAGAGCCAAGATTTATTTGTTTTAAATATTTCATCAATGAGTAATTCAACAAGTTCATTCCATGAATGAATATCCGAAGTTTCGATGTCTGATCGGTTGAATGCTACAGCATTGTTAAGTGCAATCAGTATTGAATTCAAATTCCCTGGAATATAGTAGATGAAATTCTTTCTCGAAGAATTGAGCCCAATTGGTGCGATGATTGGTAATTTACAATATGTATACTGTAAAACTTTAAGGCTATCAGATAGGGATGCCAAACCATGAGCACTTTTACGTGTCTGTAGACCAACATCGGCATATTTTAAATATGGGATTGTTTCATTAAATGATATTTCACCATAGTACATTATATTCGGGGATTTAGCCTTCTGATCGAGTGGACCGATAATATGAAATCCCCACTGGGGAAATAATCCCGCCGCAATTTTAATAAATTCCGAATCAAAATGTGTTGTGCCAACAAAAATAATGTTTTTTTCAAATTGAGTATATTCTTCAGGAATCGTATCCTTTGTTGCAAATAATTCTTTATTAATCCCATGATAATGCAACCTGGTATTTGGCAAGTAATTGAATTTTTTGAAAATATACTCCGACGGTACACTGATTAGATCAAACATTGGTGCGATCTTTTTCTCATACTCGATAACGAACTGTGGTGTATTATTCACTTCTAACAAATCAGATACTCTGTAGATATATTTTGCATCTGGATTTAGTTCACGAAATTTTTCGAATAAAAGTAATGCTTCCGTGCTTTCAAAAATTATAATATCAGCGTTAGTAATAAGAAATTTTAAATTTTTTGGAAGTATCCTCCCATATAATTTTATTAGTGGGGACGAAAGATATTTAAAAAATTTATTATTCGAACTAATCGGATTAAGCAACGTCATGAAAACATAACTTGTAATATTTGAATTTGGAATTTTTTCCGGTTGATTAACGTTTTGTAGGGAAAAACATTGTGTCCTATGGTCTCCAAGGAACCATGCACTATAGCGAATCGGGGCTGTTATAAATACTATGTCCCAATTTTTATTTGAGAATGCATACGCGAGCCAGTGGAATCCTGCTTTTCGTTTTGACTGGATATGATGACCAGAAATCAATACAACTTTTTTCATTTTATCGTCTCCAAGCATTTCATGCATTTCTATGAAATCCGAGCAATATTTCCTCATATAATCGAGCAGTGTTGGATGCCATCACTTTTGCTGAATATGTATTTATAATGAAATTTTTACCGTTTTTCCCATATTCCTCTCGCTTTGATTCGTTTGATAAAAGAAAAACCACGGCTTCTGAAATGAGTTTTGGAGATGGACTTGTTAACAGAATCCCTTGCTCTCTCTTAATGAGATCGGGGATTGCTCCTACTGCAGTACCGATAACTGGCTTGCCATGACCCATTGCTTCCATAATCGTGATACAGAAGCCTTCTTGATATGAAGGCTGAACATATACGTCACACCGCTCATAGAATTCGTGAAGTTTTTCTTCAGTTACTTCTCCCGTTATTTCGATGTGGTTCAGTACTCCAAGTGATTTAGCTGTGAATATTATTGATTCCAGGTATTTAGGAGATCGTATCGGACCTACGAATATAAACCTCGTATCAGGATAATCTTCAACAACTTTTGAAATTCCTTTTACGACCTCTAATTGACCTTTATGTTCGATAATACCTGCAACAGTGAGAACAATAAAACTGCGGGTTTTCTTTGGTAGAATATCCTTCTTATATGAATTGTCAGGAATTGAAATGCCGTTTGGTATTATACATATTTTATCCTTAGAGACTCCTCTGCTTAACACTTTATCTGCAGTGGATTGACTTACACAAATTATTTTATTATAATGGTAAATCCTAAAACAAAATGATGAGAATAACGATGCAATTTTGAAGTAAATATGTCTGAAAATTGAATTTATTTTCTTATTCTTAAATTTTTGAAAGATATGTTCTGCAGGAGGTACATTATGCACAGTCCAGATAATGGGAATCTTTCTTATATTCGAGATTTTTATTACTACCGGTGCAAAAAAACCATGTGAAATATGTATTATATCTGGCTTGATCTCATCTACAATGGAAGAAAATTCTTTAATGAGGAACAGGGGGAAATAGCGTTCTTTTCTCAAATATTTCGGTATTGATAATTTGTGGACATAATAGAGACCTGCTTTATCCCATCGATTTAGAGATTGTGTATTCTGATTATCGGTTCCTGATGTAATTAGGTAAACACACATCCCCAGTTTCGCCAAATTTTCACACAAATTATTGACATAAGTGACGGTTCCTCCTTTTAGTGGGTAATAATGCTCACTTATTACTAATATTTTAAGGGGTTTATTTTTTGGGGATTCCTCTTCTAACAAAAATATCACCATGACCCATCTCAATTATTTTTCCTGATGATACGGGTGATCATTTGGACGTCTGCTTTTTTTTGGACTCCTGCACGATTACGCTCGCATGGAGCAGGCTGTCAAATGTACCGGCATCGCTCCAGAAACCTTTCAGCCGTGAAAATGTCATCGCACCTTTCTTGATATATGCATTATTCACATCGGTGATCTCCAGCTCTCCGCGCCCGGAAGGTTTTAAGTCCTTAATAATATGGAACACGTCCGAATCATAGATATACAGCCCCGTCACCGCAAGATTCGATTTTGGCTGCTTTGGTTTTTCTTCAATCCCGATAATATGCTCTCCCGATATTTCTGCAACGCCAAATCTTTGGGCATCAGGAACCTCTTTTAAGAAAATCCGGGCTCCGGATTTAAAGGACTGTACAGCATCCTTCACAGAATCTTCAAAGATATTATCACCGAGGATCACGGTAACTGAATCATGATATGCCCAACGTCCGGCAAGCCCGAGTGCATGGGCGATTCCCCCTGCCCCCTCCTGGATTTCATATGACAACTTGACTCCCATGTCCGAACCGGATCCCAGTAATTCAAGGAAATGCCCGACATGTCCTCGCCCGGAGACGATTAAAATGTCATCAATACCGGCATTGATTAGCGTATTCAATGGATAACAGATCATCGGTTTGTCATACACCGGTAACAAATGCTTATTCGTGACTTTTGTGAGGGGGAAGAGCCGGGATCCGGTTCCGCCTGCAAGAATGATTCCTTTCATGATGATCTCTCCTTTAAATATGTTTTAAGTGCTTCCTGCCAGGGACGCATTGGGGATGTCTTTGTATTGGTCAAGACTGAATATACAGGACGTTTTGCTTTTCGGGGATATTCCGCAGTACTGCAGGGCACTACATTTGGAATGATCGCATGAGCAAATTGGTACCAGGAACAAATGCCCTCATTGGTTATGTGATAAATCCCAGGTGCAGACGAAGCAATGTCGCTCGTCTTCTGTGCAAGATCTGCTGTATATGTGGGTTTGCCGAACTGGTCATTGACTACACGAACCTGTGGCATTTCTGATGAGAGCTGGAGCATTGTCTCGACAAAATTTTTCCCGTGTTTTCCAAAAAGCCATGACGTGCGGATGATCCGGTAATCCTCCATGTTTTCCTGTATGTTTTTTTCGCCAAGCAATTTGGATTCCCCATATGCATTGATCGGATGAGGAACATCCTCTTCCCGGTATGACGTCCGGGTGCCGTCAAATACATAATCCGTACTGTAGTGAATCAATACAGCACCGGTGTCCCGGCATGCACGGGCTATATGAACCAGAGAATCGCCGTTGATCGCAAATGCGATATCCCCATGCTCTTCACACCCGTCAACATCGGTATATCCGGCAGCATTGATCACCAGTGCAGGATGCAGGTCATGGATTGCTATGGAAACTTTCCCGGCATCGGTTATATCAAGATCATGACCCCTGAATACTGCATAGGGAAATGTCCTCTGGAGATCGTGCCCGAGCATGCCATAGGCACCAAAAATGAGCACCTTTTTTAGCGGAGTAATGGTTGCCACCACCCTTCATGCTGAATGTACCATTCCACGGTTTCTTTCAGTGCAGTCTCAAATGAGGTCCGGGGTTTCCAACCCATCGCCCGCAGTTTTGACGAATTCAGAGAATATCGCCAGTCGTGACCAGGACGATCCTTTACAAATTCAATACTAGAGGAATCCTTATTAAGTATTTTTAGGATTTCGTATGTGATATCGAGATTTGTCTTCTCGTTATCGCTGCCGATATTGTAGATCTCCCCATCTGTACCACGATGGAGCACAAAATCAATTGCACGGCAATGATCCAGCACATAGATCCAGTCACGGATATTTTTCCCGGTCCCATAGACCGGAACCTTTTTGCCTTTGAGAAGATTCGTCACAAAAAACGGGATCAGTTTTTCCGGATACTGGTATGGACCATAATTGTTGGTACACCGCGTTATGATGACCGGTAAACCATGCGTAATAAAAAAAGCACGGGCCAGCAGATCAGATGCCGCCTTGCTCGCTGAATATGGGCTGGATGGATTCAGCAGGTCTGTCTCTTTAAATGATCCCGTTCCCGTGCTGCCATACACTTCATCCGTGGAGATCTGAACAAATCGCGAACATTTATGGCAGAGTGCAATGTCAAGAAGCGTCTGGGTTCCCAGTACATTTGTCGTCACAAATGCAGATGAATCATGGATGGAACGATCGACGTGACTCTCGGCAGCGAAATGAACAACCGTATCGATTGCATGATGCGAAAATACCGATTCAACAATCTGCCGATCGCAGATATTGCCCTGCACAAAAGAATATCGTGGATCTTTTTCAATGTCCACAAGATTTGCCGGGTTTCCCGCGTAAGTTATCGCATCCAGATTGGTGATTGTGCATTCCGGATGCGCATTGAGCATATGACGGATAAAATTGCTGCCGATAAATCCCAGACCGCCGGTAACAAGAAGTTTCAAAGGATCCCCCTCCCAAAAAGATTATCCATGTTTTAATCCCGGCAGAAGTCCCCAGTCATAGGGAATTTCAGGTGAATCTGGGGGGAGACGGTACTCGTCTGGATCTTTATAATTATATGGTATGGTGGGAATGCTTACAAAAAATGCGGTTTCGGTCCCGATTGCCTTAAATCCATGATATACCCCGGGGGGCACACTGATAAGAACCGGATTTTTCTCACCGACAAAAATTTCCATCAGCGCCCGGAAGGTTGGGGAATCTTTTCTGGCATCATACAACGCGACTTTCATGTTTCCCTTCACGCAGGTAAAATTGTCGGTCTGTATCTTGTGGTAATGCCATCCTTTAACGACGTTGGGGTATGCAGTGGTGAGGTACACCTGACCGAATTTTTCAAAAAGAGGATCATCGCACCGCAGGATTTCCATGAGCCAGCCACGCTCATCTGAAACAATTTTTAATTGTTTCGTTGCGACCCCCTCAATTCCTCCAGTTCCGGTCTTTTCAGTCATAATTATAACTTATCGTCAAACTAATAAATACGTTCAGACTTTTTTTATTTATCTCTTGATAATATATCAAAATATGTGTGTTCTAATTTTTCCGCTATCCTTTTCCAGGAATACTTCTCTTCAGTCTTTTTCCTTCCCTCTCTTCCAAAAGATTTACAAATATCTTCATTGTGCAGCAAATAATCAATTTTTGCCGTGAGATCTTTTACATCTCCAGGCTCAACAAGTAATCCATTTACATTATGATCTACTACAGTTCTTACGCCGGGAAGGTTCGATGCAATTACAGGTTTTCCGCATGCCATCGCCTCAATGAGGACTAAACCAAAAGCTTCTCCCGAGGATATCGAAGGTAGAACCAACAACTCTGCACACGCATAGCATTTTGGTAAATCTTCGTTCGAGACACCCCCCGTAAAAATAACCTTATCGGAAATACCTAGTTCATTTGAAAGTTTAATATAATGGAATTTTAAGTTACCATCGCCGATTATCATTAATCGTGCGGTTTCATCAGTGATATGGGAGAAACTAATCAGCAGATTTTCCAGACCTTTAAAATAATGTGCGCTATCCAAGCCCGCAACGAAAAGAATGATTTTTTTATTATACACCTTGTATCTCTCTTTTATCTCATCTGAACTAATGGTTGGATTAAAAATATTTGTGTCTACTCCAATTGGGATTTCGATAATAGAATCCATAATACTGCCTGAATAATTCGATAATTCACAATTATGGCCATAATCGAGAGATGAAACACAAATTTTTTTTGCATTTTTAAGAATTACCGACATTACCGTCCGTTTATATAATTTTAAAAAAGGTTTTATTTTCCCGCCCAAAACAACGTCATTATGATAGGTGATAAGATATTTCTGTTTTGTAAATTTTGAGAGGAAATAGATCAGCTCTCCGCCGAAAAAGAATGGGAAATGGAGGTGGATAATATCAAAATCATGTATTTTTAGTAATGACGGGATGAATGGAGCATTACCTATCCTAATTACTGGTCGAATTCTATTCACGTTTAGAGAACTTGGATATGGATAGGAATCATCAGAATTCCCACTAGTAAATATTGTCACTTCATGACCACGTGCCGCAAGTTCAACGGCATTATGATAACATACATTCCCGGTACCTGCCATATAGGGGGGGAAAGTTGCAGAGATTTGAGCAATTTTCATTTTATCACACTGTAATTTAACAAAAAAATACAATTTCCTATTACGATAATCACTCTCTCTAATACGTTTGATATGAGCTGAGTATCAGGGATTTTTGCATCGAGATGGCTTAGGAGTAAGTCCTTATCGCATCGAACTTTTTTGATAGGTTGTTGTAATCCTTCTGTCATAGCTTTTATTTTATTACGGATCCCCTTTTTTCCTTGTTTCAGTGAATAACCCCAAGTTAGAATCTCGGTAACACTAAGAGATGGCGATAAAAGAATCATATCTTTCCTTGAAAAATATTTTCTCAAAATGATATATCTCCCTTTTTCAAGATGATACAATTTTTCTGGAGAGACCTTAAGGGTATAATGGTGCTGTAATACAGAATTGGGAATATATTTAATCGTGTATCCTCTTTGAAATGCATTCCAGGAAAAGTCAGAGTCTTCATTATACACAAAAAATACTTCGTCAAATCCGCCCAATGATATATAGTCATGTTTTCTTATCGCGAAACAGGCCCCGGAAATACCTCCGGTTGATGATGGGTTTTGATATTGGTCTGGATTTGCACCAAGCCCCCGGGTAAAATTTAAACCGGTAAAGTGATTGATATTGCCACATGTATTGATGGTGAAACCATCATATGTCAATATTTTTGGTGTTGTGATAACGTTGACCTCACATTCTAAAGGTGAAATGAGTGCAGTTAACCATCCCTCATGGACAATTGTATCTGGGTTTAGAATCACAATATATTCCCCCCGTGCATGTTTAATCCCGAGATTGTTACCTGCGCCATAACCAGCATTCGTTAAATTCTCAATGATTTTTACCGTAGGGAAGTACTCACGAACATAAGATACTGTACCATCACCGGAACAATTGTCAACAAGAATTATTTCATGAGGATATTCTTGATTCAGAACCGAATCAAGGCATTTCCTTAAAAAATGTTTGTGATTATAGGTTACAATAATTATACTGGCAAATTTTTTTAGGGGATTAAAATTGGTTTCTTGTTCTGTCATTATTCAACCTGTTACCCAGAGATAAAAATTTTCTTTTTTAACCCGTTGATACCCGGTGGATGCATATAGCGATAATCGCAATGGTTTGAGTCTTATCCAATTACTAATGACCATTTTTTATAAGTTTGCTAATTGCATGGAGCATAATCCCATTGAAAATTGATATTATGCCTACCATTAAAAGTAAAATTACAATCAATGCGGTTCCTAGAGCAAATTCGTGTGTTGTAGAATAGATATCCACGACTTGAAATCCAAAAAATAATCCAATCGCCACAAGGAACAATCCCGGCACTCCGAAGAAGAGCAGGGGTCGGCGTTCTTCCACAATCCTAAGAATTGTATTGATGACGTGGAATCCGTGATTGAATGGATTCATTTTTGATCCATGTTCAACATCATATCTGCAGGATATGGGTACTTCAACAATTTTAAGGTTTAAATCATCAGCAGAACGCTGTAATTGTGATTCTATACCAATTCCCATCTCTTTACATGAGAGAGAATAAATTGCTTTTTTCGAGAAGGCCCGAAAACCACTCTGCGAATCGGTAACTTTTGTCGTAGAGATGGAATTAGTCAGGGAATTCAGGACCTGCTGTCCGATCCTGCGATACACCGGAACGGAATTGGTTGCCGCTAAAAAACGTGAGCCGATAACCATATCCGCATCCCCGGTTTTGATTGCATCTAATAACCGGGGAATTTCATCGGGATTGTGTTGCCCGTCTGCATCAAGGCAGATGAAAATATCTGCATCGAGTCGCTTTGCTTCACGGAATGCACATTTTAGTGCAGCACCTTTCCCCAGATTTTTCTCATGTTGAATAACCTCAGCACCAGCCATTTTAGCGACAATTGATGTAGCATCCGAACTCCCATCATCAATGACAATGACCCGATCGACATATTTTTTTGTCCGCAGGATTACACTGCCAATAGCGATTTCTTCATTATATGCGGGGATTGCAGCGAGAATCATCTAAACGGGCCTTGAATTATTTATGCGATTTTTATCGCTATTAGGTTATCGTTTTGCATGTATGATGTTGTGATCTATCGGCAACTGACAAAAGTTGCGCAAAACCCGATGAGTCCTGATTGTATACAGGGAAGATAAAAGAATGTATCCCCCCTCACGTCTCAATTCTCTCTAAAAATCATAACGTTAGCATTATCATATAATATCGTGTGAAAATCAAAATTCTCCGGGTCTCTCAAATAATCATGAGTCCCCATGAAAACATCTGCCGTATTCTCTTGAGTTCCATGGACGTTTTTAAATGCATAATCATAAGAATTGAATGCGAATGCTGTTGAAAATCTATCCTCCCTAAATGTAATTGAACTCTGGGGATTGTTTATTTCAAGCCAGTTAATCCCATTTTTTTCTTCAGGAGAATAATAGATTTTAAAATCTGAAACGGATGGATCATTTGTTGCCTTCAAAAGGGAGCTTATTGAAAAAATCGCAAATGCGACAATAATCAAACCCACAAATAATTTTTTCCAGGGTGCTTTAACGATATTAGTTGAAATTTCAAATACCGCGCAGGCTGTAATACCTGCTGAAAATACTAATAAATATGGAAATACGCGTAGTTCAAGATTATCTCCAACTCCTGAATGGATTATCCTGTCAATAAAAACACTCAAACCAAATAATCCAAAGAACGATAGAAAAAGCAATGTCCCCAAATTCTTGTGTGCATACTCACTATTTTTATCGATAGTATAGTGTTTAACAATAATTAATCCCATAAGAACCGAGATTGGTAATATTATCCAATAAATTCCCGTTAAAAAAAAGTATATTCCTGGTGAATGAAATGTGGTATTCGATGGTGCGATAAAATAATACACGAAGGGTATCCATACCAGAAATAACAACAAAACTATAACATATAATATTCGCCGCTCCAATTTATTTTTTTTAAGATTATTAATTGGAGCATTGAAGCCATATTGTAAAATAAAATGATTACCCCGCGTATGAATTACATACAATATCAAAACCAGAAGGACTGCCACTCCGAGCAGGGGAAGCACTGGTACGTGAGGACTGAAGGTAAAAAATTTTCCAAGCCATATTGACATGACCCCACTGAACATAGTGTTCGAAGATGTCCCGAATTGAACCAAAAGATAGGATAATAGTATGATGGGGATTATTGAAAATAACATCCGTTTATAGGGATCTCCATTTGTTTTAAAAAACAATGACTGGATCAATCCCAAAAACGTTGTCGAGATTATTGCTATCAGAATGAGAACAAAAAACCATTGATTTATTAATGCCATTGTTAAAAGAGAACAATAGAGAATAGCCACATATGTTGCTGATTTTTGAAGTGAGTGGGAATTTTTTGAATATCGTACTAAAATAAACAATGACAGTAAAAATAAAAAAAAGGTATACCGTTCATGCGTTCCCCGTGCGGTAATAAATAATAAATCCGGAAGTAACGAAAGTACGACTGCTCCAATGAGAGCTGTATACTTGCTGTCGGTAAATTCCCTAAACAGTAAATATGCAATAATAAGGTAAAAAAATCCGAAAGGCAATAATTGAACCTGGGGTATGGTCAAACCGGTAATATCAGAAATTTCTGTTGCAATAATTTGAAATCCAAGTCCGTTGGAATATCGAACGAACTCTCCAATTCCCCCATGTACCTGAAAATCCTGGATCGCTTTGGTAAAATATGAAACATCTCCATCAGCGACTAATCCCCCATATCGGGAAATTATGTAAAGGTGGGAAAAAAATCCATAGGCCAGAATCAGTATAAGACAGAGTGTTTCATCCAATTTTAATATTTTTTTCAGGTTAATCATGTGAATCCATTTGTTTGAAACGATGTACTAAAAATGCGATAGCAACCTTTTAAAATTTGATGTATCGCCAATTAGGTTGAACCCTATCCATTTCAAAGGTAGTCCGTTTTGAAATATAAAGGCTCACAACGAATCTGTCTCTGCGTGTTATATGTGAAGCCCGAATTTCCGCGCTCACTTTTTTTATGTTCGCCGGCATGTCCAAATGCTGATTCGGTCACATAGTGACAATATGTACTTATAATTCAGCTTCCAGATCAGGAGTCGATTTGGAACCGGTAACCTGAGAATTCTGCAACTGCGAACCGATGGCATTACAAACCCCCCATCGGAGCGGAATACACGATTTTTCTGCTCTGTAGAAATCCTAATCTAAAAACGGATTGTACCAACGATCGAAAGATCTAAGGTACAGTGCCTCCTTCCTTTGATGTGTCGTCAAATA
>Ga0265296_1000841_pt1 | contig 40544 bp, 36 predicted proteins | sample MunlanPumphouse1_FD_189073 | JGI IMG/M metagenome (GOLD analysis project Ga0265296, IMG submission 189073) | Groundwater microbial communities from a municipal landfill in Southern Ontario, Canada - Pumphouse #1 | ecosystem: Environmental > Aquatic > Deep subsurface > Groundwater | place...
GTCATACAGGTAATTATAGTTTTTGTAGGGGCGGACCTATGTGTCCGCCCTCAGAGTGGTCGCACATGCAAGTGTGCCTCTACAAAACCGAAGCTATTTTTACTTCTATGAGCGCAACTTGGTATTAACAGTCGCTCATGAGCTTGCCGCTCTCTCAAAACATGAAAAACCCGGTAGGGCGGGCGTCCCCGCCCGCCATTCAACCTTGAACTCTGAACTTTTCAAGACAGTGGAAACCTTATAGGGGTATTTAAAAATCGCCGGTAGCACAGGCTTTTCAGCCTGTGCTCATATAGGCTAAAACCTGCGATTGCATAATGTCCGGCAATTTTGCAAGAGGCTCTTAAGGGATGGCCGTAAAAAGTCCCCCTTTGAAAAAGGGGGATTTAGGGGGATTTAAAGATCAGCCCTATAACAGTTCGCCTTGCTTATCTTTCGGGGTGCGGCCTTTGTGCTGGCGGGCGGCTTTTTTGAAGGTCCCGGAGGCGGCGAAGTGAGGGTACTGCAATTCCTTCCCGGCGAAGAGTTCGGCGATGGTGAGGATTTGCAGGCGGGGAAAACGATGGCCGGGAAAATGGACCGGCTCGTAGAACCCTGCGGCCGCGGCCTCCTCCCGCATGGGTTTGGTGGGCGGCTTTAAGGTCAGAAAGGCCCCGATGGCCGCTTTTTCCCGGTCCAGCACGCCTTTCAGGTCCCGGATGTCCCCGGCCTTGACGCCGCCGCTCTTTACCTGGATCAGAACTTTTTTATAATTGCCGGAGTTGTCGTCGTCGAAATAGATCACGCCGTCGATGCCGGAGTCCGCGCCCTTCTTTTTATCCTGGGCCGGGCGGGCCGAGACGCGGCCCAAGGCCCACCACTCGAACTGGTGGCGGTTGGCCAGGGCCAGGGCTTCGGCGCTGAGGACGTCCGCGGGCTCGCCGATGACCTCGAACGGGGCCAAATCCGGGTCGAAGCTGTCATGCAGGCGCTGCTTGATGAGGGTGATGGCCAGGTGAGTGACATCGATGCCGATCCAGCGGCGTTTCAAGCGCTCGGCTACGTTTAAGGCGGTGCCGCAGCCGCAGAAGGGGTCCAGGACCAGGTCGCCTTCGTTGCTGCTGGCCCGGATGATGCGCTCCAACAAGGCTTCGGGTTTTTGGGTGGGGTAGCCCAGGCGTTCGGCAGCTTGGGAACCAATTACAGGTAAATCATCCCAGATATTTTGTAATTTAATCCCAGGAGATTCATCTAAATACATTTTCAAGCGCAAAGCGCCTTTCTCATCCTTCGGGAAATGCAACCGATTTTCCTTATCATATTGCATTAAACGTTCACGGTTGCAGGACCATCCATTAGGATGAGGATAATAAGTAACCCCATTACTAGCCGTAAATGGAAAGTTCAAATTTGGTCTTGGACCTGGGTTACGAAGCGTTACAGATTGCCACCGTCTTCCATCGGGATCGCGATATTTAAAAGTTTTCTCAATATATTCAGGTGGAAATGGGGCATATAGTTGGTTCCAAATATACGAATCACTCTTAGTATAAACAAATATGCAATCGAAAATAGATCCAAAATTCCTGCCGACATTCCCATGACTGTGTGTTCTCTTCCACGTAATTTCATTTAAGAAAAACCGATGGCCAAAGACTGAATCAAGTAATAATTTAATATAATGACTCGCCGTCGGATCGCAGTGCAGGTACATGGAGCCGGTGGGTTTCAAAACCCGGTGCAGTTCCACCAGGCGCACGGCCATCATGGTGAGGTAGGCCATCATGTTGTTTTGGCCCAAAAAGGCGCGCAGGGCCTGGAGCAGGTCCGCGAGCTTCCGGGGTCCCAGGGTGACCACATCGCGGTAGGCGCCCTCGGCCTCCTGTCCCCACTGCCAGGTGTCTTCGAACGCGGTGATCTGGGCCGCGGATTTCTCGCCGCTTTTCTCGGCGAACAGGACGTTATAGGTGGCGTTGGAGTTGAACGGCGGGTCGAGGTAGATGAGGTCCACGCTGCCGGCAGGGATATGCTGGCCCCGGAGGATATCCAGGTTGTCGCCGAAATAAAGCTGATTCTTCCAGGTTTCCATGGGGCTGATTCAGATTAGCCCGTTACGGCGCGGAAGGAAAGAGAAAAAGGTCCCAGGTGCGGCTTGGGGTATATATACTCAGTGCCAAAAGAGCCCCTTGCAAAAGTCTCATTGAGGTCGATATCTTATCTGGGCGTTTATAAATTCCTCGGTGGCACAGGCGTCTCGCCTGTGCGAATCGAAGTCTCCCTTTGAAAAAGGGGGATTTAGGCAGCAATGTCCGGTTAGAAAATTGCATAAGGTTGTTCTGCCCCCCTCATACCAAACTGCGATCAAACAGGTAATTTATTTTTTGTAGGGGCGGACCTATGTGTCCGCCCTCAGGTTGGGCGCACACTCGGGTACTCCACTACAGACCGTGAGCTTTTCTTACTTCTATGAGCGCAACTTAGTATCACCCCAGCCCTCTCCCCCCGAAGCGGGTGGAGAGGGGGTAGGAGATGTGGCCGTTTTAGTAACCATAAGGCATTAAATCGGTTCCACTTTATCCCCTCTCCCCAATGGGGGAGAGGGTTAGGGTGAGGGGGAAGTAAGCTTCTCGGAGCCGGAAGTGCGAAACGAATTTTTGAGCTGTTGGACTACGCCCAACGAACTTCCTCATTTGCAAAAACCAAACCGGACACTGCTGGGATTTAGGGGGATTTGGCTTTTCATGGTAAAACCCGCGGCCTCGGCATTTTTGCAAGAGCCTCAAAAGTTTTTTCTTATTCCCCTCACCTTCCTCGCTATATTTTAGGGAATGGGCGCAACCCTGATCCTGTGCGCCTGAAAAGCGGGTCATCTTTCTCAGCGCTGCTGGCTGCCCTCCCGGTGTCCAGTTTATGCTGTCCCCATGCCTTGCCGGGATAAAAGAGAGACACGTAAAATCAACCTGAGGATAATCGGCGGGTTGAACCTGTCCCACCCGTACCGCGTCCCGGCACGCGGCTGCCGGCGCATCAGTAATATATTGATATTATTAACGAATCTTTGTGAGACTTAGATTTTAACCCTGGGACCAGCACGGCACGACCGTGGCACGACCTTGGCAAAGAGCCGGATACGGCACGCACGCACGCGGATTCAGGCCGGGTACAGCGCGAGGGGACCTTGCAACGTACCCGCCACGTGTCCCGCGATTTCCCCCCAAATCTGCCCGCGACGACAAATTTCAGGGCTTTTTGGGGGTAGTTTAGGATGAAAAAGAGCACCAGTTTTGCTGGAATTTCGAAGGTTGTGCAAACCGGAAGCCGGTTTTACGGGGTGGGGAACAGAGTTTTTCAAAAACGCGGGGCGGACAAAGGGAGCCTGCCCCCTGATTTTCAGGCCATTTGCTGCCTGGCGGCCTCTGAAAGTCCCCCTTTGAAAAAGGGGGATTAGGGGGATTTAAAGATCTGCCCTATAAGAGCTCACCTTGTTTATCTTTCGAGGCCCGCCCCACCGGGGCGTCCAGCAGCGGTTATACCAAGTTGCGGTCATACAGGTAATTATAGTTTTTGTAGGGGCGGACCTATGTGTCCGCCCTCAGAGTGGTCGCACATGCAAGTGTGCCTCTACAAAACCGAAGCTATTTTTACTTCTATGAGCGCAACTTGGTATTAGACATAGACCAGCGGCGGGTCGTCGTTTTTGCGTTCCACGATTTCGCCGATGACGTAGCCCTGCTCTTGGAGCCCCTGGAGACGCAGCAGGACGTCGGCCTCTTGGTCCTCGGCCACCACGAGCGCCAGGCCGATGCCATTGTTGAAGGTGCGGAGCATTTCGTCTTCCGGGATATTACCCCGATCCCGGAGGACGTGAAAAATCGGGGGCACCGACCAGGATTGCCGGTGAATGACCGCCTGGCAGGATTTGGGCAGGATGCGGGGCAGATTGTCGGTTATGCCGCCCCCGGTGATGTGGCAGATGCCGCTCAACGGGAAGTCCCGGAGCAGATTGAGCACCGCCTCCACATAGATGCGGGTGGGTTTCAGGAGTTCCTCGCCTAGAGGTCCCCCCAATTCGGGGATGTTGTCTTCCACCCGCAAGCGGTGGCGTTCAAACAGCACCTGACGCACCAGGGAAAAGCCGTTGGCGTGAAGGCCGCTAGAGGCGAGGCCTATGATGCGGTGACCTACGGCGATGGTGGAGCCGTCGATAATCGCATCCCGTTCTACTACACCCACCACAAAGCCGGCCAGATCGTAGTCGCCGGGTTGGTAGATGCCGGGCATTTCGGCGGTCTCCCCGCCGATGAGGGAGCAGCGGGCCTGGCGGCAGCCGTGGGTGACGCCTTCAATGATGAGCGTGGCGATTTCGGTGGACAATTCCCCCATGGCCAAATAATCCAGAAAGAAGAGCGGGGTGGCGCCATGGACTATAATGTCATTGGCGCACATGGCTACCAGGTCGATGCCGATGGTATCGTGGCGGTTCATCAGGATGGCGATTTTGATTTTGGTGCCCACGCCATCCGTGGAGGAGACCAGCACCGGATCACGGTAGCGGTCGGCGCCCAGATGAAACATGCCGCCGAAGGACCCGATCTCCCCCAGGACCCCGGTGCGGTAGGTAGCTTTCACCAGGGGCCGGATGCTTTTGACAAAGGCGTCCGCCTTGTCAATATCGACCCCGGCGTCTTTATAAGTGCTAATATCGGCCATCCCCTTTGTTTCCCCCTCAAAGGCGTACGGGCCAGGCTATGGCAAGACGGAAGCTTAAAATTCCTTGTTTGTTTTCGGCTGGTCCTCCAGGCTTTCGGGGCCATGGCAGGCGCAACCTTCGGTGCCATCTTCCCCCAGGACCCATTGGCCGCAGGATTGGCATTGTTGACCGACGCGGTAATCTCCCCCCTGGATGCAGATGGCTTTGCCGTGGACCAGTGCTTCAGCCACCGCCCGATGGGCCCGAGACAACATCCGGGTCACCGTGGGGCGGGAAACTTGCATGCGTTGGGCCACCTCTTCCTGGGTCATCTCCAGAAAGTCGGCCAGGCGCATGGCCTCCAGTTCGTCCACCGTAATCACTATCTGCTGCAGGGACCTGAGAGGAATGCCCCGGGGCTTAAAAAAAGTCACCCCCGGCTCGGTTTCCACCCAGCGGCATTTTTTTGGTCTGCCCATTTTTCTCTCCCTCACCGTAATGTTATATTTTTAAGGTTATAAGGGAAACTGTCAAGGATAAAGCGAAAATCTCCCCTGGGACCTGCCAGCCATTGACGAACCGGGGAACGCGACGTATGTTTAGGACACGATTTTGTTCTTCACACGGATCATTAACGTAGCTGCGGGTTTAAAACCCGCACCTGCAGCCGGAATGGCCTAAAGGAGTTGGAATTGAGCCGGACTTATCGGGCACAGGTAGACGAATGCGTCCAATTTATTGCCCCGCGCCTCAGTGCAGCGCCGGAGTGGGGGATTGTCCTGGGGACCGGGCAGGGGGACTGGGCCGCGCGCCTTACGGGCGGGGGTTGCCTGGCTTATGAGGAGTTGCCCCATTTTCCTCCGGCCACCAGTCCCAGCCATGCCGGCCGCCTTTGCTGGGGGCAGATGGCCGGTAAGCAGGTCATGCTCTGCCAGGGCCGGTTCCATGCGTATGAGGGCTACAGCCTGCGCCAGGTAACCTTTCCGGTCCGGGTCATGGCGAGCCTGGGGATCAAAACCCTGGTCGTCACCAATGCCGCCGGCGGCCTCAATCCTTTATTTAAGTCCGGCGACCTGATGCTCATCGCCGATCATATCAACCTGATTGGTGATAATCCCCTGGTGGGAGACAATATCGACGCCTGGGGTCCCCGCTTCCCGGACCTGAGCCAGGTTTATGACCGGGACTTGCGGGCGACGACCGAAAAGGTGGCCCGCCGCCTGGGCCTCGGCCTCCGACAGGGGATCTACGTGGCGGTCAAGGGTCCCAGCCTGGAGACCCCGGCCGAGACCCGGCTCCTGCGGCTGGCCGGTGCGGATGCGGTAGGCATGTCCACGGTCCCGGAAGTTATTACCGCGGTGCATGCCGGTCTCCGGGTCCTGGGGATCTCGGTGATCAGTAACCTCAATCTGCCTGATGCCATGGCTCCCATCGCCATTGAAGCCATCATCGACACGGTGTCCCGGGCAGAACCCCTCCTGGTGGAGTTGTTGCTGGGAGTAATGCAGGAAGTTTCTTAGGGTTAGGGGTAATTCAGGTTCCAGGTTCCAGCTTTCAGGAGTTTTCCTGGCACCTGACACCTGACACCTGAAACCAGGATCAACTCTTCTTTTTTTTCACCTTTCTGGGCTTCTTGGCGGGCTTGGGCGCCGGACCCGCCTCAGGCGCAGGCGTGCTCGGCTGGACGGCGGCAGCTTCCGCTTTAGGTGCGGCCGGGACGACTGCCTTGGTAGATGGTGGAGATAGCGCCGGGGGGGCCGCTTTTGGCCCGATCACATAGACCCGCTGATCTTTGGAAAGCTTATCCAGGTCCTGCCCACAACTAGGGCAGACTTTTAAGGAAAGGGGATTTGACGCTTGGCACCCCGGGCATTTCAACCACAACCCCATCATTCACCTCCGATGTTTTCCCATACCATTAACAAAACGTTAACGATTCTTCAAGACATTTATGCTGTCAGGCTGCTTTGCCGTAACCTCGTCAGAAATTTTTGACAGTTTTATTAGGGAGGAATGAACCATGAAGAAAATCGTCATTGAAACCGATCAAGCCCCGCTTCCTGTCGGCCCTTATACCCAGGCCCTGGCCGCCGGCCCTTTCGTCTTCCTGTCCGGACAGATTCCCATGGACGCCAAAGGCCGTATCGTGGAGGGGGACATCGTGGTACAAACCGTCCAGGTGATCGCCAACCTCAAGGCCATTTTGGCGGCCGTGGGGCTGACGCTGAAGGATGTGGTGAAAACCACGGTCTACCTGGCGGATATGGCCGATTTCCCGGAGATGAACCGGGCCTACGGCGAGTTTTTCCCCCAACACCCGCCGGCCCGCACCACCATCCAGGCCGCGGGGCTGGCCAAGAATGTCTCCGTGGAAATTGACGCCATCGCGGTGAAAAAGGAATGGCGCGTCTAATACCAAGTTGCGGTCATACAGGTAATTATAGTTTTTGTAGGGGCGGACCTATGTGTCCGCCCTCAGAGTGGTCGCACATGCAAGTGTGCCTCTACAAAACCGAAGCTATTTTTACTTCTATGAGCGCAACTTGGTATAAGAACCGGGAATATGGTGGGCGCTGCGCCCCGATAGAGAGCGGACGCAGGTCCGTTCTTCCAAGAGGTGCCCAAGCACAGCTTGGGCGAGAAAATGACGTTCCCAAATGAGCCCCTTGCAAAAGTCTCGTTGGGGTCGATATCTTATCTGGGCGTTTATAAATTCCTCGGTGGCACAGGCGTCTCGCCTGTGCCAATCAAAGTCCCCCTTTGAAAAAGGGGGATTTAGTTAGGCAGCAGTGTCCGGTTAGAAAATTGCATAAGGTTGTTCTGCCCCCCCCAGCCCTCTCCCCCCGAAGCGGGTGGAGAGGGGGTAGGAGATGTGGCCGTTTTAGTAACCATAAGGCATTAAATCGGTTCCACTTTTTCCCCTCTCCCCAATGGGGGAGAGGGTTAGGGTGAGGGGGAAGTAATCTTCTCGGAGCCGGAAGTGCGCAGCGAATTTTGAGCTGTTGGACTACGCCCAACGAACTTCCTCATTTGCAAAAACCAAACCGGACACTGCTGGGATTTAGGGGGATTTGGATTTTCACGGTAAAGCTTGCGGTTATCAATTTACCTGTTTGAACGCATTTTCGTATAAGATGTCATTACCCACCACTGATGCGGGTCGCTCTTCTGGTGACGGGACCCCGCTGGGTGGCCTATACGCAGCGCGGCCGATAATGGCTGGTGCGGAGATAATTCTTTTTGGCCCGCTACTTTTGATTTTTGATCTCCGGAGCCAGTTCCAGATACTTGAGGCCGTAGGCCCTCTGCTCAAAGAGCTTGGGATTGAACAATCTGGTCAGGGCCACTTCCCGGCGGGTCAAAACGTGGACGACTCCGTTGTCTTCCACTATGGCGAACTCATGGCCATGGGCCAGGCAGGAACTCACCGTTTCCTCCCCCTTTAATTCTTCTTTGGAAATGCACAGCAATCTGGCGGCATGGCCCCCCGTGGCGATGAACATCAGGGCCACCAATGACAAGACCGGGATCAGCACCCAGCGACGCGGCATATTCATCTCCTTCCTGTTCATCACAAAAGTTTATTTTTATAGGTTTAGGAACAACAAGTTAATCCGAGCCTATGCGGCAGACTCACCCAATGAAAACCTTAAATTTGCAGCAAGTTACCGATATGCTTCGTGTAGCGCAATAGGGCTTGGGTGGGGCCGGAATTCCCCCTTATACCAAGTCGCGGTCATACAGGTAATTATAGTTTTTGTAGGGGCGGACCTATGTGTCCGCCCTCAGAGTGGTCGCACATGCAAGTGTGCCTCTACAAAACCGAAGCTATTTTTACTTCTATAGAGCGCAACTTAAGTATTACCACCCAGACGCCCTTCGCCCCCAATCATTTCTCTTTCCACACCTTGCGGCTCAGTTCGATCTTTTTGCGCACGGTGCTCCAGGTTGGTTTGGTGAGGAAGGAGTCCCGGTAGCGCGTTACCATACGGGCAAACATCTCCCAGGGCACCGCAAAGGTGATTTCATCGGGCTTTAAAAAGCGGCGGTCGGATGGGTCCCAGCCGCCTAACACCGCCTTCAATTGGCCCCGCTCCAAGTACTTCAGGGGCCAGGCCACGATGTTGGTGCACCCGGCGCCAAAAGGTGACATAACCGCCTCAAAGTCGTTGGTGACGAAGGTGGCCAATTGGTTGAGGCCGCCGATGACCTCGCCCCGGGCAAAAAAGATCACCACCTCCGGGGTCTCCTCGGGGGTGAACTGGCTCAAGGGTTTGAACACACAAAATTGAGCCGGCGCCGGCCGGGGATCGAGCGTCTCAAAGAATCGCCGTGTAACTTCTGGAGACTCCAGATAGCATTCCCCTTCCAGGACCTTGGGAACACCGGTGGACACATAATGGATAATATAGTCGAGCTGGGGTTTTAAAAACCCCAGGTAAAAGGCGCCCCCCAGGCAGCCGAAGCGGGCCTGATCGAAGTAGGCGGGTTTGCCCAGTTTCCGGCCCCGCCAGATGATTCCCATAACGCAGGAGAAATTGGCAAAGGTCGCGGCCCAATCCACTTCGCCCCGGGCTTCCATGTCCACGTTGGGCAGAACCGCGCTCTGGGGGGAGAAGCCATCGGTGGGCTCTATGGGGGCATAGAACATCCCCATAGGTTCTTCCGGCAGACCCAGGATTTCCAAAAAACCCGCCACATCCGCTTGGATATCAGCTAAGAGCACCATTATTCCCTCTCCTCCTTTATCGCTGGTCATGTGGCGATGCGAGCCCGGAGGCCCGCCCTGCCGACTGGGTTGGTTTTCTATAAAAATGGCGAAAGACGACCGGTTAGAACTGCGGGCGCCTCTGCCCCATTTTGCCCCATCAGGGGCTCTGCCAGGATACTTTTTTTCCCCTGACCGATAGTCCCGGTTTCCATAACATTAAGCATTTTCCGGCGTTAAGCAAGTCGGCAACTGCTAGTTAACCCACAGCCAGCCCCATTTCACACTTTCATTCTCTCTTGACATATTGGCCATTATTTTTTAGGATGTAAACTAGTGGCTAATTTCACAATATGTGCACATAATTAGGTATATAAATATAATTGAATGGATGGTACATATATGGCAGCGAAAGCACGAGGTCCAGTAGGTCAAGTAATGGTTGTAGGAGCCGGGATCGCCGGGGTGCAGGCAGCTCTGGACCTGGCTAATTCTGGTTTCTATGTCCATTTGGTGGAAAAAAAGTCGGCCATCGGCGGGGTCATGGCCCAGTTGGACAAGACCTTCCCCACTAATGACTGCGCTATGTGCATCCTTTCCCCCAAGTTGGTGGAATGCGGCCGCCACTTGAACATCGAGATCCATACGCTGTCCGAGGTTACGGGAATCGCCGGTGACCCGGGCAACTTCCAGGTGACCGTGGAGCAGCGGCCGCGCTTCATCGACTCGGCCAAATGCATTGCCTGCGGCATCTGCGCCCAAAAGTGCCCCAAGAAAGTTCCCGATGAATTCAACGCGGAGCTGGGTCAGCGCAAAGCCGCTTATGTGCTTTATCCCCAGGCGGTCCCCCTGAAATATGCCATCGACAAGGACACCTGCATTTATTTCAAAAAGAAGGGCAAATGCAAGGCCTGCGAGAAATTTTGTCCCGCCGGCGCAATAGACTTCGACCAGAAGGGCGAGGTCCGGAAGGTTAACGTGGGCGCGGTGATCCTGGCCTCGGGCTTTACCCCCTACGATCCCAAGCGGTACCAAGGGTATCAATACTCCACCCTGCCCAATGTTGTCACCAGCCTGGAGTTTGAGCGCATTTTGAGCGCTTCTGGCCCCTTCCAGGGGCACTTGGTGCGGCCTTCGGAGGACCATGCGGAACCCAAGAAGATCGCCTGGCTCCAGTGCGTGGGCTCCCGGGATCTGAACCACTGCGACAACAGCTATTGTTCCGCGGTGTGCTGCATGTACGCCATCAAGCAGGCTGTCATCGCCAAGGAGCACAGCAAAGAGCCCATGGATGCCGCCATCTTCTTCATGGACATGCGCACCCACGGCAAGGACTTCGAGAAATATTACTGGCGGGCTGAAGAGGAGCACGGCGTCCGCTTCCTGCGCTCCCGGGTCCACAGCATCGATCCGGTGCCGGGCACCGCAGACGTGGCCATCCGCTACCTATCGGAGAACGGCGAGCTGAAGGTGGAACACTTCGACATGGTGGTCCTGTCGGTGGGACTGGAATCCTCTAAAGAAGGCTTGCAGCTGGCCCAAACCCTGGGGATCGAGATCAAGGCCGATACCCGTTTTGTTCAGACCTCAGCATTTACTCCGGTCAACACCAATAAACCCGGCGTTTATGTCTGCGGCGCCTTTCAGGCCCCCAAGGACATTCCCCAATCGGTAATGGAGGCCTCTGCGGCCGCCGCGGCCGCAGGCGAACTTCTGAACGCCGCTAGGGGCACGGCCATCAAGGTACGGAAACTGCCGCCGGAAACCGACGTTGTCGGCCAGGAACCCCGGGTGGGCGTCTTTGTGTGCAACTGCGGCATCAATATCGGTGGGGTCATCAACGTTCCTGCCCTCACCGAATTCGTGGCCACCCTGCCAGGAGTAGTTTTCGCCGACCAGAACCTGTTTTCCTGCTCCGCCGACACCCAGGACAAGATCCTGGGGGCCATCAAAGAAAACCATCTCAACCGGGTGGTAGTGGCCTCGTGCAGTCCCCGCACCCATGCTCCCCTGTTCATGGAAACCATGCAGGAAGCTGGGCTCAACCCCTATCTCTTCGATATGGCCAACATCCGGGACCAGGACTCCTGGGTACACATGAACGAGCCGGAAAAAGCCCTGGAAAAGGCCAAAGAACTGGTGCAAATGTCCGTGGCCCGGGTTACCCAGCTGGAGCCTCTCGAGAGAATGACCTTCCCGGTAACCAAGGCCGCTCTGGTGATCGGAGGCGGCGCCGCCGGCATGGAAGCAGCCTGGTCCATCGCCGACATGGGTTTTAAGGCCTTTCTGGTGGAGAAGGGTGACAAGTTGGGCGGCCAGGCCCGAAACCTGGTGGTCAGCTCCCGAGGCAATGATTACCAGGGCTATCTGGACGACCTGATCAAGAAGGTGGAAAATCACCCTAATGTCGAGGTTCTGTTCAACTCCACCGTCACGGACCCCAGCGGTTTCATCGGCAATTTCGTCACCATGGTGGCGACCCCGAAGGGCGAACGGCGGCTTGAACACGGGGTGACCATATTGGCCACCGGCGGTCAACCTTATAAGCCGGAAGAATACCTGTACGGTCAAAACCCCAATGTCTTCACGGCCTTTGAGATCGATAAGCTCATCAATGCAAAAGACGCCAAGGTGACTGGGGCCCAACAGGCAGTGTTCATCCAGTGCGTGGGCTCCCGCGAACCCCAGCGGCCTTACTGCAGCCGGGTCTGCTGCACCCATTCCGTAGAAAGCGCCCTGGCTCTGAAAAAGCTGAAGCCGGAGATGGATGTCTTCATACTCTACCGGGATCTACGCACTTACGGGGAGAAAGAGCTGCTCTATAAAGAGGCCCGGGAACAAGGGGTCATGTTCATCCGTTTCGATCTGGACGGCAAGCCCAAGGTGGAACAGACGGCCGACGGCAAACTTAAGCTAACTGTCACCGATCCCATTTTGGGGCGGCCGTTGGTCCTCAAGCCCGACGTGCTGACCCTGGCCGCGGCGGTACTCCCCAATCCCACCGAAGAGTTGGGGGAGTTGTTCAAGGTATCCCGCAACGCCGAGGGTTTCTTTGCCGAGGCCCACGCCAAGCTCCGGCCAGTGGATTTCGCCACCGACGGCTTCTTTATGGCAGGCCTAGCCCATTATCCGAAGCCCATCGATGAGTCCATCGCCCAGGCCAAGGCCGCGGCGGGCCGGGCCGCAACCGTCCTGGCCCAGGAACAAGTAGAGGTGGAGCCCATTGTCTCCACGGTGGACCAATCTCTGTGCATCGGCTGCGGCCTGTGTGAGGCCAGCTGTCCCTTCGGCGCCATACGACTGGTGGAAGTGCCGGGCAAAGGCTGGCGGGCGGAAAACATCTCCGCCTTGTGCAAGGGCTGCGGCATCTGTGCCGCCGGTTGTCCCCAGCGGGCCATTGATATGGCCCATTTCCGCGACAAGCAGATTCTGGCTTACATTAATAAGGCTGCTTAAGCTTTAGCCCTGAATAATTAAAAGGAGTCGGTTGATGAGCAAAGAATTCGAGCCGAAAATCATGGGCTTTCTCTGCAACTGGTGCGCCTATGCCGGGGCCGATACCGCGGGTATCGCCCGGTTCCAGTACCCTGCCAACCTGCGCATTATGCGCACCATGTGCACCGGCCGGGTTGACCCCATGTATGTCATGAAAGCTCTGGAAAAAGATTATGACGGGGTCTTCGTCTTTGGTTGACACATGGGTGACTGCCATTACCTGGAAGGTAATGTCTATGCAGCCCAGAGAATGGATCTGGTGCGCTATTTGTTGGACCTCTCGGGAATCGGCCAGGATCGCCTGCAGGTTCGTTGGGTCAGCGCCACCGAAGGGCAGCAATTTGCCGATTATGTCACCCAGCTCACTGAGCTGCTGCGGGAAATAGGCCCCTTGGAGCGCGACAAGATGGCACTGCACCTGGCGGCAGTGAGCCGGGCCATCAACAACCCCGATCTCAGATGGCTGATGGGTATGCAGCGTCAACTCACCGAGCGGGAAAATGTCTATCATGAAAAGCTGGACCGGGCGAGCTACGAGGATGTGATCAAATCCGCTGCCAAAGAGGAATACTACCGGGGTCTGATCTATGCAACCCTGAAAGACGGGCCTCAGACCGTCCGGCAAATCGCGGGAGTAACTGGCCTACCCCTCTACACCATATCCTTGCGGTTGAACGACCTGGAGAAAATTTCGCTGGTGAGCATCATGGGGCATGAAGGTCATAGTCCCAAGTTCGGCCTCTTGGCGGCCTAGCCCTTTACAGGGGAATGAGCCCTCAAGGGTTGCGATTCAAATCATTGGAAGAGGAATAACTCATGACGCAGCAAAACGATAAAAAAGTCGGGGCTGCCTTGGTATTGGGCGGCGGGATCGCCGGCATGCAGGCCTCCTTGGACCTGGCCAATGCCGGCTTTAAGGTCTACCTGGTGGATCGCTCTCCCACCATCGGCGGCACCATGTCCCAGCTGGACAAGACCTTTCCCACCAACGACTGTTCCATGTGTATTGTCTCCCCTAAGCTGGTGGAGGTGGCGCGGCACATTGATATTGAAACCATTACCAACTCGGAACTGGAATCCCTTACCGGGGAAGCGGGAAATTTTCGGGCCGTTATAAAAAATTATCCCCGTTATATCGATTTAGAGAAGTGTACCGGCTGCGGCATTTGCCGCCAGACTTGCCCGGTGAAAGCGGTTAATGAATTTAATTATGGTCTGGACCGCCGGGCGGCCACCTACATCAGATATCCCCAGGCGGTGCCCCTGGCCTACGCCATCGATCGCGACTCCTGCATCGGCTGCGGCCTGTGCGAGAAAGTCTGCCTGGCCAAGGCCGTCCAGTACGACGATGAGGTGAGGGAACGCGAGTTGGCGGTGGGCGCGGTGGTTCTAGCTCCGGGCTTCACCCTCTTCGATCCTCGCCGCCTACCCGGTTATGAATACAGTGAATCCCCCAATATCGTCAGCAGCATGGAGTTTGAGCGCATCTTAAGCGCCACGGGGCCATTCCAGGGCCATGTCATGCGCCCTTATGACCGGGATGAACCCACCAAGATCGCCTGGTTGCAATGCGTCGGCTCCCGGGATGAAAAAACCAATCCATACTGCTCTTCGGTGTGCTGTATGTACGCCATCAAGCAGGCGGTCATCGCCAAGGAGCATTGCAAGGAATTCACCTTGGACACCGCTATCTTCTTCATGGACATGCGCACCCATGGGAAGGATTTTGAGAAGTATTACTGGCGGGCTGAACAGGAAAGCGGGGTGCGCTTTATCCGTTCCCGGATTCACAGCATTGATCCCGATCACGCGACCGGCAATATCCACATTCGCTATATGAGCGAAGATGGAGCTATTCAGACGGAAGAATTTCATCTGGTGGTGCTCTCCTGCGGCCTGGAAATCAACCCCCAGGTCTTGCAACTAGCCGACAAACTTGGAGTTGAGATCAGGCCGGAAACTCACTTTGCCTGGAGCTCGCCCTTTGCACCGGTGACCACCAACCGACCGGGGCTCTTTGTCTGTGGGGCCTTTCAAGGTCCCAAGGACATCCCCCAGTCGGTAATGGAGGCCTCGGCTGCCGCGGCCGCCGCCGGCGAATTGTTGGCCTCGGCCCGGGGAACCGAACTAAAGGTTAAGGAGCTGCCGCCGGAGCAGGACGTCGAGGGTCAGGAGCCGCGTGTCGGCGTCTTCGTCTGTAACTGCGGCATTAATATCGGCGGTGTGATCAACGTGCCGGTCCTAACCGAATACGTGGCCACCCTGCCGGGGGTGACGGTGGCCGACCAGAACCTGTTCACCTGCTCCACTGACACTCAGGGCAAAATTCTGAATTTCATCAAGGAGAAGAAGCTCAACCGGGTGGTGGTGGCTTCTTGCAGCCCCCGGACCCATATGCCTATGTTCCAAGAGACCGTCCGGGAGGCGGGCCTCAATCCTTACCTTTTCGAGATGGCTAATATCCGGGACCAGGACTCCTGGGTGCATATGCATGAGCCGGAAAAGGCCCTGGAAAAGGCCAAAGACCTGATTCGCGGCGCGGTGGCCCGGGTGGTAATGCTGGAGCCCTTGCACAAGCAGGCCTTTCCGGTAACCAAAGCCGCCTTGGTCATCGGCGGTGGGGTCGCCGGCATGGAAGCCGCCCTATCCATCGCCGACATGGGCTTTCAGGCTTATTTGGTGGAAAAAGGCGATCAATTAGGCGGTCAGGCTTGGAACCTGGTGACCAGCGCCCGGGGCTACGACTATCGCGGCTACTTGGAAGAGCTGATCAAAAAGGTGGAGAAGCACGCCAATATCGAGATCATGTTCAACTCCACCGTCAAAGATACCAGCGGCTTCATCGGTAACTTCTCCTCCGTCATCCAGACCCCTGAAGGTGAGCGTCAGTTGGATCATGGTGCCACCATCATGTGTACGGGCGGGTACGGCCTGAAACCCGATGAATACCTCTATGGCCAAAACCCCAGGGTCCGTACATCCCTGGAATTCGACCAGCTTATCGCCGCCAAGGACCCCCAAATCATGGAAGCCCAGGAGGCGGTCTTTATCCAGTGCGTCGGCTCTCGGGAACCCGAGCGCCCCTACTGCAGCCGCCTGTGCTGCACCCATTCGGTAGAAAACGCCATCGAACTCAAGGAGCTCAACCCCAATCTGGATGTCTTCATCCTGTACCGGGATCTGCGCACTTACGGGGATAGGGAACTGCTCTACAAAAAGGCCCGGGAACTTGGGGTCATGTTTATCCGCTACGATCTGGACAGCAAGCCAAAAGTAGAGCAGACGGCCGACGGCAAGCTCCAACTGACCATCAACGATCCTATCCTGGGTCGGCCGGTGGTCCTGAAGCCCGACTTGTTGACTCTGGCTTCGGCGATACTGCCCAACCCGGTGGAAGATATCGGGGAAATCTTCAAAGTGCCTCGGAACGCCGAGGGCTTCCTCAACGAGGCTCACGCCAAGTTGCGCCCGGTGGATCTACCCTCCGACGGCCTCTTCCTGGCGGGGTTGGCCCATTATCCCAAGCCCATCGATGAGTCCATCGCCCAGGCCAAGGCCGCCGCGGGCCGCGCCGCCACCGTCCTGGCTAAGAGCATTGTGGAAGTGGGCGGTATCGTGGCGGTGGTGGACCCGGATAAATGCGCCGTCTGCCTCACCTGCGTGCGGGCCTGCCCCTTCAATGTGCCGGTGATTGATTACACCATCGACGCGGCCTACATTGATCCGGCCAAGTGCCAGGGTTGCGGTGTGTGCCCCTCGGAGTGTCCGGCCAAAGCTATTACCCTGAAAAATTTCACTGACGCCCAGATCATTGCCCAGGAAGAGGCTCTGGCTGCGGGATAATAAGAGGAGGAGTTATGACTGCTGCGTGGTCTCCAAAAATCATCGGCTTTTGCTGCCGCTTCTGAGCATACAGCGCTGCGGACCTGGCAGGTTCGATGCGGCTGCAATACCCCCCCGATATTAAGGTCCTCCTGATGCCCTGCACCGGACGGGTGGACATTATCCACCTGCTCAAAGCCTTCGAGGCCGGAGCCGATGCCGTCTTTGTGGCAGGCTGCCTGGAGGGCGAATGCCATTATCTTATGGGCAACATCCGGGCCAAAAAACGGGTCAACAAGGTGAAAAAGGATCTCGTCCCCATGGGGATAGAACCGGAACGGCTGGAGATGTTCAACCTGTCCTCCTCGGAAGGGCCGAAATTTGCCGCCCTGGCCAAGGAAATGGTGAGTCGCACCTTGAAGTTGGGCCCCAGCCCCACTAAACCAGAGGAACGTGCGGCCTGGCTCGCTAGCCAACCCAAAGCCGCCGAAGGCTAAAGATAAGGGAAGGGGGGCTAATACCAAGTTGCGGTCATACAGGTAATTATAGTTTTTGTAGGGGCGGACCTATGTGTCCGCCCTCAGAGTGGTCGCACATGCAAGTGTGCCTCTACAAAACCGAAGCTATTTTTACTTCTATGAGCGCAACTTGGTATAAGGGCGGTGCCCTTACCCTTTCCCCACCCCCATCCCATAAGTAGGAGCGACCCGCTTGGTCGTTCTGAAATGTGGGGGGCTTTTTACGCACCACATAACAAAAGGGAGGGCCTGATGGCCCTCCCTTTTGTTATGATCGGATAGGGCGGGTCTTCAGGCCGGCCCAGTGATGCTATATAGCGATTGCCAAAAGTTTTTTCCGTAATTAGGAGATACTTTAACATCCCAGATCCCCCCTAACCCCCCTTTGGTAAAGGGGGGAACTATAAGGAATTACTTATAAAATCCCCCTTTGAAAAAGGGGGATTTAGGGGGATTTAAAAATCAGCCAGCGGCATAAATTTATGGCAAACGCTATATATAGCGTTTGCCAAAAGTTTTTTCTTCTAATTCTCCTCTCCCCTTGTGGGAGAGGGTAGGGTGAGGGGTTAATAAGAAAAAACTTTTGGCAATGATGTATAAGCGGCTGAGATATCCCTGTAGTTCTTCTTGGGTGCTCTGGTGAAGCCCGTAGGGCGGGAAAGCGAAGCGCATCCCGCCTTTAGCATTATCCCATATATAGACTTCAACCATTTATCAACTCATTCCCAAGCCCAGCTTGGGCATGAGTGATCAATTCTTCCTCGCCATATTTTAGGGTATGGCCTCAATTCTGATTCTGCCCGCTTGAAAAGTGTGCCATCTTTATCAGCGCTGCTGGCTGCCCTCCCGGTCCTGGGTTTATGCTATCCCCATGCCTTGCCGGGATAGATGTGAGACACGTAAAATCAACCTGAGGATAATCGGCGGGTTGAACCCGTCCCACCCGTACCGCGTCCCGGCACAAGGCTGCCGGCGCATCAGTAATCCTTTGATATTAATAACTAATTTATGTGAGACTCAGATTTTAACCCTGGGACCAGCGCGGCACGACCGTGGCACGACCTTGGCAAAGAGCCGGGTACGGCACGCACGCACGCGACTTCCGGCCGGGTACATCACGAGGGGACCTTGCAACGTACCCGCACGCGTCCCGCGATTTCCCCCCCAAATCTGCCCGCGACGACAAAATCCAGGGCTTTTTGGGGTAGTTTAGGATGAAAAAGTGCACCAGTTTTGCTGGAATTTCGAGGATTGTGCAAACCGGGAACCGGTTTTCCGGGGTGGGAGCAGAGTTTGTCGCCCTCGTTCCCCAACTTGCACTTGGGTACGCCACTTTCCCGCCCAAGCTCTGCTTGAGCATCACCCGTAGGGGCAGTGTCTCTCGCATGGAGTCTCACACAAAAAAACGGCCTATGGAAACCATAAGCCGTAACTAATTGAAATTCGTGGTGGAGATGAGGGGACTCGAACCCCTGACCTCCTACATGCGAAGCAGGCGCTCTTCCAGCTGAGCTACATCCCCACGTGGTTTAATTATGGCGGGTTAACGGCTGATGTCAAGCATATTTGAGCGGGCTTGTCTTCTCCCCGCGTCGCGGTGGAAAAACCGGCAAGGAGGTGAGTGCAGGGTCGACGGCAAGGCAATGGTTTTATCCCCTGCCGCCGACCCCTTGCCACCTACACGGCCTGGACTTCTTTCAGGCCCGGTACTTCCTTGAGGAGCATCTTTTCTACGCCTTGCTTCAGGGTCATCTGGGACATCGGGCACCCTTTGCAGGCCCCGGTCAGGCGAACTTTCACCACGCCGTTAGTCACTTCCACGAGTTCAATATCGCCACCATCACGTTGCAACATGGGGCGGATTTTTTCCAAGGCTAGTTCCACCGATTTCATGAGATCGCTCACGTTATCCTCCAAAGGTTAATTGTTGAAATAATAACAACTCATTTGGCGCTTGTAAAGGAGGCCACGGAAAAGTCGAAGGTCAGGGGTTCACCAGGAAAACTGCCTGGACATGAGCCCGGATTTCTTCTTCGCCTACTTCTATTGGCGTGGGAGTGGCCGCCTTGGCCGCCAGATAATTTACGGACGAACCGCGGGGAGCGATGAAGCGAACTCCGGTGGAAATCTTGTCCACGCTTTTGATTTTAAGGCCAGCCGCCTGGGCCAGGGCTTCCGCCAGGCGCCGGGCTCGTTCCAGGGCATCCACGACCGCCTGCCGCTGGAGTTCTTCCATACGGGAATGGCTCCAAAACGGCCCATTGATTTGGGAAGCCCCGTTTTTTAAAGCAGTATCCAACACCTCACCCAACCGGGCCACATCCATGATCTTGATCTCCAGCCGATTGACGGCCCGGTAAGCCTTGACTTCCTGAGGAGAGGTCTTGTCTTTGTAGGAATGCACCGGCATCAGGCGATAACCCAGAGTCCGGACTTTATCCTCGGCCCCCAAGGCTGGCTTCAGGGCTTTCAAGACGTGGTCGGCCTGGCGAGCGTTTGCTTGGCCCGCGGCCGCGGCGGTAGCCGCCTGGGTCTCCACCTCTATGGTCAACGTCGCCAGATCCGGCGTGGCCGTCACCTTGCCTTCCGCCTCCACGCTGATGCTGGGAGGGGACAGGGTTTCCGCTCCCTGGGCCGGGAGCAGAAAGAAACCGGCGATTACCAGGGCAACCATAAATAGCGCTAAAAAAATCCGCTGCATCTCGCCTCCTTTGCGGCTCAAGCGTCAGCCGCTGCGTTTATGACAGCTTTTTTCCTGAGAGGGTAAGACTCAGCAAAAGTTATAAAATTACAGCCCTTAACGAAGATATGGCACCCGGCGGAATGAGTCAATCATTTTGAGGCACTTAGGCATATGTTTGCCTCCCTATTTTTTCCCAACAAAATCACTTCATAATCATAGGCATCATTAAACAGCCCAGCCGCCACCTTTGCCCGCCCCGCCTAAAAGAGTGCACGGAACTCAGGTACTGAATTAAAGAGTTTGTCTTCTTTGCCCGATTAGCTAAAAAGAAAGAGGAGAAATGATATGAAACAACCCATCTTAATTGTGGAAGATCACGCCGGCCTACGCAAATCCTTGCGAGAATGGCTAGAGCTATCATTTGCCCGCTACCCGTTATTGGAAGCCGCCAGCGGCGAAGAAGCCATAGCCATAGCCCAGGCGGCATCTCCCTGTCTGGTCATCATGGACATCGGCCTTCCGGGAATAACCGGCATCGAAGCCACGGAAAGCATCAAGAAAGCGATCCCCAGTACCAAGGTGGTGATGCTCACCATTTTTGACGACGACGACTATCGCAGCCACGCAGCCGCGGCCGGGGCTTTCGCCTATGTACCCAAACGCAAGATCAAAACGGAGCTTATGCCGGTTGTAAGACGGATTCTGGAAGAGGATAAAGGAGGAACCTAGCGATACGCTTTGGTAGGTCCTAAACATTTTCCTATGCAACTCTAATTTTAACTAATTTCAGGGAACCTTTGAACAGCAAGGCAGACGCAATTTTATTATTCCTTATCCTAACCCCATAGCCTTTTACCACGAAGCAGGGAACCGATGTCTACCATCACGATTCCATCAGGTATTCTGAAATAGACGCTGCCAAGCCGAATATAACTATCATTTAATGATTTAGGATATTGTCTTTTTATATATTTATATTGATTTTTTTTTAAAGCCGTGCCATTTTGTACGTCATTCCATAATTTTTTTCTGAAACAGGAGCATTTTAGCAGTTAATTCCGCCCGCAACAGGTGGCAAACACCAAGTGCGATGATTAAAATGGATTTATGATTTCTGATTATCGAGAATGCAGAGGTGAATATGGCTAAGCTAGCTGACAGAAAGGAGAAAAGCCTATCTACCATTGTTCATCTTAATCAGAAAAAAGATCCGGATGAAATCCAACCTATTGGTGAGGAAAAAGAAAAAGATTATAGAAAACTATTGGAAGATAAAATTAAGGAAAAAATATTTAATTTGGAAACGAATACAAAAGAACTGAAGGGGGGCCCAAAAGAACAACTGCAGAAAAAAAGAAGGTGGATGGGCGATGTGATAAAACCAATTTTGGAGGTAAAGGATGTACTTGAGAGGACCGAATTAATTGAAATAAAATTGATATATAGAAGAGGGAACGTAGCGTTAAATGACTTGAAGAATATTATTATTAAATCAAAGGATTATGATGAATCAAAACTAGTAAAATCCGGATTTAGATTAGATATAGATTTTTGCCCAAAGTCACAGGCTTTAAATAATAAAAAGGATTGTTATTTAGTGCAATTATTGGGCATTGCAGTGGAACAAGAGAATTTAAAAAAATATTATAGCATAGACACATTAATGGAGTTCGTTATAAACTATTGTTCCGAGTATATAGCCGAATTTTCAATCAGATGAAGTTTGTTGCAAAACACACAGAGGGTGAGTGGACCGACCCAAAGGAATGGGGAACTAGAATCACTTCTCTCGCCAGACCACCAAGAGCCCCAAGCTGAGCCAGAAGGCCTCCCGGATGCGTCGCAGGATGCTGAATGCGGCCCCCAGATCAAAACCCAAGTTAAAGCCCAGGGCCAGGAGGATATTCCCTCCTTCCTGTACCCCCATGGCCGCGGGGATAAAAAATCCCAGGGCCGTGAAGAGCATAGCCAAGGAATCCATGCAGACGGCCAAGCCCCAACTGATGGGGTGCCCCAGCAGCCAAAATATAATGTAAACCTCGACAGAATGGAGCAGCCAGCTAAGAAAAAACATGAAAAAAACCAACACGGCCCGGGCCGGATACTGGCAATAAAACTGGGACATAGCCGTATCCAGATCTTCCAAAAAACCTTCATGATCCCTGAGAAAGTGGGGTAGCCAGCCCCGCCGGGAGAGGAAGCGGAAGCTGTTCCCGCAGGGTCCCCGGCGCTGCACGACGACGAAGATGATACCCACGGCCGCCAGGCCCACGGCCGCCAGAGACAGGAACAGCATGTACTTGGCCGCCTGGGGCAGAAAGACTGGGGCCAGGGCTAGCCCGGTAAAGATATAGAGGGTGAGGCTTAGGACCAGGATGCCCTTCATAATCACGACTGAGGCGCTGGCCACGTCGAGAGGCACGCCATCGGCCCGCAGGCGGGCGGCCTTGAAGGGCTCTCCCCCCAGGGAGGCGGTGGGGGTGAGTTGGTTCAAAGACTCCCCTCCCAGACGCAGCCAAAAGAGGCGACCCACCGTGAGCTTCGCCGGCGGGTTGATGATGATATACTTCCAGGCCCAAGATTCCAGCAGATTAACCACCCCATAGGGCAGCAGCAGCAGCGGCCAATACCAGCCAACCTGTAAGAAGTGGTGCCTCAGGGTATCCCACCCCACCTCATTCAATATCCAAACAAAGAAAATCGAGGCGATCAGCAGGAGAATCAGATTAACCAGACGCACCTATATGTCCTTATCGCGCTTTGAGCGCAGCAAATCCTAAGCCAGCCGGGTGAAGGCGGCAACCAAATAATAATATCAGAGTGTATTGCATCAAGGAAGAACTTCTGCACCCTCTTCTGATGTGATACTTGGCTGCTTCGGGGGGCGGCGCATGAGGAAAACCAGGGGCAGCAGGCAAAGAAAGACGATGGTAAAGAACCAGTAGTCGTCGCAGAAGGCCAGCATTCTCGCCTGGCGCACCGTTTCCTGATAGAGGCCGGCCATAGCCTGGGGGGCATTCCACCACTGCCAGTTGGGCCCCAGTTCCGGCAAGGCCTGGGACATGCGATGCTGCCAATCAATAAAGGGCTGGGCTAACGGGGTGATATGTTCCACCAGGTGGTTCTGGTGAAATTGGCCCCGCCGGGCCAGGAGGGTGGTAGCCGTGGCAATGCCGAAGGAGCCCCCCAGGTTGCGCATCAGGTTGAAGATGCCGGTGGCATTGCCCATCTTCTCCTGGGAGATGCGGGACATAGTCAGAGTGGTAAGGGACACGAAGGTGGCCCCAAGACCAAAGCCTTGAATGAACCGGGGCCACCAAGCGTGATAAAAATTGATATTGGTATCATATTGGCTCATGAGATAGACGGCGTAGGCGTTGATGACCAGGCCCACAAATACTATTTTGCGACTGTCCATCACCATAGTGAGCCGGCCCACGATTGGCATGATCAGCAGGGACCCGATACCCCCGAAAGCCAGGGCCCAACCGGCCAGGGTGGCGTCATAGCCCATGAGGGTCTGGAGGAACAGCGGCAGGAGCATGATACTGCCATAGAGTACAAACCCGAAAAAGAACATGATGGTCACCCCGGCGGCGTAGTTCCGCTCCTTGAAGAGGCGGAGGTCAACCACAGGGTGCCTGGTTTTGAGCTCATGATAGATCAGGACAATCAAGGCCACCGCTGCGATGATGGCCAGGCGGGTGACGAAGTCCGAAGAAAACCAGTCTTCCCGCTCGCCTTTGTCCAACACCACTTGCAGCGCCCCTAGACCCACAACTAACAGTCCCAGACCCCAGTAGTCGATGCTCCCGGCCCGCTGGCGCCGGATGTAATCCGGGTCGAAGACAAACAGATAGGTGAGTAGCAAGGATATGATCCCGATAGGCAGGTTGATATAGAAGGCCCAGCGCCAGGTAAGGTTGTCCGTCACCCAGCCACCCATGATCGGCCCTACAATGGGGGCGATGATCACGCCGATGCCCCAGAGGGCCATGGCCATGCCCCGCTCCTCCACCGGAAAGGTTTCCAGGAGAATTGCCTGGGAAATGGGCTGGAGCGCCCCGCCGCCCACCCCCTGAATGATGCGAAAGACGATGAGCATTCCCAGGTTGGTGGCCATGCCGCACAACATGGAACTAAAGGTGAACAGCGTCATACAGAGCATCAAAAAGCGCTTACGGCCGAACAAGGCCGAAAGCCAGCCGGTAATGGGCAGGATGATGGCGTTGGAAACCAGGTACGCCGTCAAAATCCAGGTGGTTTCGTCTTCCGAGGAGGCCAAGCTACCGGCGATATGGGGCAGGGCTACGTTGACTATCGTGGTGTCCACGATTTCCATGAAGGTGCCGGCCATCACCGCAATGGTAATCAGCCATTTGTTGACGTCCCGGGGACCATTATTTGGAGGGCTCATCACGAGCTTATACCCTGATCAATTCCGGCAAGGGGATTCCCTGAGTTGTCCAAATCGAGGCTCGCGCAACCTCAATGGACGTCCGGGCCCAGCAACCTTTTACCGGTGCGTTCCCGGGTATCGATGGTAACCTCGGTGGACATCCCCAGGCGCAGGGGCCGGTTGGCCGGATAGGGGGGAGCCAGCACGATTTTGACTGGGATGCGTTGGACCACCTTCACCCAATTGCCGGTGGCGTTCTCCGGGGGGAGCAGGGAAAAGGCCGCGCCGGTGCCGGCCATGATGGAACTCACCGTGCCCTGGAATTCGATACCGGGATACATATCCACGCGAACCCTGGCGGGTTGGCCGATATACACGTGGGTGAGTTGTGTTTCTTTGTAGTTGGCCTGAATCCAGAGTTGGGGCGTTTTCAAGGGTACGAGCATCATCAGTGGTTGTCCAGGCTGGACCCAGTTGCCGACCTCCACTTGACGCCTGGTGATGTAGCCCTCAATTTCGGCCTTGATCTGGGTGTAGCCCAGGTTGAGGCGGGCCTGCTCCAGCCTGGCATTGGCTTCCTTGATGGCCGGTTGCTCTTCTAGGGGGATATCGGTGGAGCCGCCGATGGCTGCCAGGGATTCCTGCAATTCCTTCTGTGACCGGTTCACTTCGGCCTGGTTCACCCGGTAGCGGGTGTTCACCTGATCCAACATTTGTTTGGGTATGGTGCGGCGCTCATACAGGTTGGCGTAGCGGGTCTTGTCAATGCCGGCCAGGTTGAAATTGGCCTCGCTTTGGGGCAGTTTGGTCCTGGCGGTGGCCACCCGCACGTAAGCCTGGGCCATTTCCTGGCGCAAGCGTCCCAGGTTGCCTTCGGCCTGAGCCACCGCAGTCTCATAATCCTGCGGTTCCAGGGTCACCAAGACCTGCCCGGGGGTGACGTACTGGTTGTTATCTACCAGCACCTTGGCCACCCGCCCCGGCACCCGGGCCGAAATGACTCCCACATAGCCGGCGACATAAGCGTCATCAGTGCTGATGTGAATGTGGATATATATCCAATAGGCGACCCCGCCCCCTACCATGAGGAGGACCAGCAGGGCAATACCCAAGCGCATGAAGATCTTACGGGACATGGGGTTGCGGCTGCTCCTGAGGTAGGAGTTCGGTGATAGAACCGACGGCCCACAATATTTGGGACTTGGCCATCTGATGATCATAAACCGCAGCCCAGTAATTGACCCGGGTTCTGGTCAGGAGGGTCTCGGCGTCGATAACGTCGGTGGCGGTGCCCACACTTTCCTTATACCGCTCTTCGTTCAAACGCAGATTTTCCTCACCTTGGGTTACCGCGGTCTCCGTGGTCTTGATGCGATCCGAGGTCTCTTTGACCTTGAGGTGAGCATTCTGCACGTCCAGTTGAACTTGCTCATTCAGGTCCTTATGCTGTTCCTGGAGCTGTTCCACCTTGAGCTTGGCCTGAGAAACCGCGGCCTTGGTGTCCAACCCGGAAAAGATGTTCCAGTTCATGGCAAAGATGAGGGACCACTGGCTGTCGTTCACCGTAGCGTTATTGACCTGATAAAAGTATCCTCCCTGCACGGAAAACTTGGGAAAGTATTGGGCCCTGGTCTCCGTCACGGTCTTTTCCTGCTGGCGGATGCGATCTACCGAGGCCTTGAGATCGCTCCTTTGTTTCAGGGCTGCGTCGGTGGCCTGGCCCAGTCCCCAGGGCTTGACTACCACATTTTCATCCTTGAGTACCGTGGGAGCGGTTACGGGCAGCATCAGGACTTTGTTCAGCGCCGACCGCGTGTCGATATAATCGGTTTGGGCCACGATCAGGTTCTGCTCGGCGTCAGCCAGGGAGACTTTGGCCTGGAGCACATCATTGAAGGTAACCACCCCGAACTGGTACTGGTCCTGGGCAATCTTAAGATGCTGCTTCAGATCAAAGACCGTCTGCTGGGCCACTTCCACCAATTTCTTGGCCCTCAGGGTCTTGAAATATCCTTGGGCCACCGTCAGAAAGACGTTGTCTCGGGTCTGGGCCGTATCCAGGAGACTGGCCTTATGACCCATGATGGCGGCCTGATATTTGGAAGGAGTGCCCCAGAAGTCGAAGAGCAACTGGTTGATGGTGGTCTGGTTACCCCAGAAGTTTCGGTTGGTTTGGGCAAAGGAGACCCCGCCCGGCATCCCCGGAGCGCTGACCCCGATCTTAAACTTCAAGGGATCGTCATAAATGGTCTGGCTCGTTTGGGAATTGATTTGGGGCAGCAGCCCTGACCGGGCCCGGACGATCTGTTCGCCGGCAATGAGGGCCTGGAGGCGGCTGATCTTCAGATTGGGGTTGGCCTTCCAGGCCAGACGCAGGGCTTCCTTCAAATCCAGGTGCGCCGCGGGTGGCTCGGCGGCGCGGCCCGGGAAGATGGTCATGCTCCATATTACCAAAGCGCACAGGAGCACTCGCCCAAAGTTTCTGGCTGTCATAGCGCCGTTTCCTCTCCTGTAGGTTGCTGTGCCCGGATCAAACCGGAAGAGAGCAGGGTGAGAATTACCGGGAAGGCCTCCTGGACCGCAGCAGTCTGCCCTTCGTCCCGTTGGTAATAGCCGGTGGCCCGGACCAACCCCCGAAACAAAAAGGTAAGGAGGCGGGGATTGGCCGGAATAAACTGTCCAGCGGCGATGCCCTCGGCAAACAGGCTTGTCATCAAGGAGACAAACTTCTCCTCCATTTCCTGGATGTGCCACCAGAATCCTGCCCGGGATTTCTGCTTTCCCTGGAGCACTTCCCGTGCATAGATGGGAAACAGCAGCCGCTCCCGGTCGAGATACTCCAGGAGGACCGACACCATCCGGATCAATTTTTCCGGTGGCGTTCCCGGGGCCTGCAGCGATGACTCCACATCCCGGAGGATGTTTTCTCCCACCTGGCTGATCATGGCCAGGATCAGATCGTCTTTGCTTTGAAAATAGAGATACAGGGTGCCCTTGGCCACCCCGGCGGCGGCGGCGATCTCCTCCATGGTCAAAGCTTCCAGGCCGCGCTGGCTCAAAAGCTTGCGGGCCGCGGCCAAAATCTCCTGGGTCCGAAACGCAGTGACGATCTCTTTTTTGGTGGCTCTAGTCAAGGCTTTTATTTCTTAGAATTTGTTAAACTGGTACTGAGGGCTACCGACGCTCTTATCCCCAAACTGTATACTCAATGTGATCGATTTTCGATATAATGACTATGGGGTCATTGAAATGACCATTTAGTCAATAGTAGGTTTCCTCGGACATGTCAAGAAAAACTTGCAAACTCCCATGGCTCTGTTTAGACTAGAGAATATCTATAGGGTTCGTATCATTTTCGCTTTAAAATATATCTAAATTCGATATGTGACTTTTCGGAATTTGGGTCGACCTATTGTAACGAAAAACCAAAAACCCAAAACCAAAAACGATGTTTTCAGGAGGCGGTAATGCGCCGTCGTGATTTTTTAAAGCAGATTGCGGCCTTAGGGGTAACAGCCGGGGCCGGCCGGTGGGTGTTGCCGGAAGAAGTGTGGGCTATGGCCCCAAAGGAAACACCGCAGGCCGTGGTGGCCAAAGCCCAGGGAACCAATTACGCCCAACTGGTGGGAGATACCATCCAGGCCTTGGGTGGCATGAAAAAGTTCGTCAATCCCGGCGAAGTGGTGGTGGTCAAGCCCAACATGGCCTGGGACCGGACCCCGGAGATGGCCGCCAACGCCAATCCTGTTGTGGTACGCCAGGTGGTGGAACTGTGCCTCGAAGCCGGGGCCAAGCAGGTCAAGGTTCTGGACAACACCTGCCACGACGCCCGCAAGGCTTACGCCAATTCGGGCATCAAGGCCGCGGTAGAGGCTATCAACGATCCGCGGGCGACTGTGCCGTATGTGGACGATCGCCGGTTCGTGGAGGTCACCATCGAGAAGGCCAAGGCCTTGAAGAAATGGTATTTTTATAAGGATATCCTTGAAGCCGACCGCTTTATCAACATACCCATCGCCAAGAATCATTCCGAGGCCCGCCTCACCATGTGTCTGAAGAACATGATGGGAGCCATCGGCGGCTGGCGGGGCCGCATCCATGTGGGCCTGCACCAGAATATCGCTGACATGAACCTGCTGCTGCGCCCGGATTTGCATGTCCTGGACGCCACCCGCATCATGGTGAAGAACGGCCCTTCCGGGGGCAACCTCGAGGATGTTGAGGTGAAAAACCTGGTATTCGCCGGCGTCGATCCCGTGGCCCTGGACTCCCTGGGCACCGGCCTGTTCGGCATGAAACCCGAGGATCTCGGCTATATCATCAAATCCCACCAGGCCGGCCGAGGGGAAATGGACCTGAACAAAATCAAGGTTATATGAATCGGATAAAGGACGGGGCCGGTAACCTGCGGTAGGCCAGCCGGTTATCGCCCCTCAAACTCCCGCAATCTTCCTGAAGGCCTCCAGACATCATCCATCGTTTCATGGCTGCGATAATCCTTCATTTAAGCGCAATTGCCCCACCCTCCGGGAGGATGACGGCAATCTTGACAATCCTCCGGTTGGGGGTCATCCCGGAAAATTCTCAATTACCAAAAGATGTTGGCAAAACTCATGGATAAACCCAGTTTCTCCTTAACCCGGCGCAGGTGGACCCACCTCCGCCGGGTCGTCCAGATTCTCTTTCTGGCGCTGTTTGTGTGGCTCTTTTTGAAAGCCGAATTCGAGGGCGAAAACCACCTGGCCTGGCCGGTGGACCTGTTCTTTCGTTTTGACCCCCTGATCCTGGCGGCCAATCTCCTAACCTTCAGTCCTATCGTGGCCGGGCTTTTCTGGTCATTACTCTTTGTGGCCCTGACCTTCGTCCTGGGCCGGTTTTTCTGCGGCTGGGTCTGCCCTCTGGGCACGACCCTGGACTGCAGCCGACGACTGCTCTTCAGTCCCCGACCCGACCGCGGCTGCGCGGCCCGGTGGCGCCGGGGCAAGTACTACCTGCTCATCGGCCTCCTGGTGGGGACGCTGTTTTCCCTGAATCTGGTTGGACTGTTTGATCCGTTGTCCTTGCTCTACCGCACCCTGGCCATCGTGCTTTACCCGGCCTTCGGCTACGGGGTGGAAAAAGCGGGGCTCACTATGTACCGCCTGGGCCCGCCGGTCACGTATGTCAGCGAGCCCCTCTATCAGTTTTTCAAGGCTACGGTGCTACCCTTTCGGCCCCTGGTCTACGTGCTGCCTTTTCTGACGTTGGTGCTCTTTGCCCTGGTGGTAGCGGCGGAGCGGGTGGATCGGCGTTTCTGGTGCCGGGCCTTCTGCCCACTTGGAGCCCTCTACGGCCTCATCGCCCGCTTCTCGCTGCTCCGGCGGCGGCCCGCCGCCTTGTGCCCCGATTGCGGTGATTGCGTGGAAGTCTGCAAAATGGCTGCCTTTGCCCCGGACAAACCGTCCCGCCACTTAACTGCCGAATGCCAGCTCTGTCTTAAGTGCCTGGAAACCTGCGATAAAGAGGATCGGGTGAGCTTTACCTGGGTTTCCAAAGCGCTCCGGGCCCCGCTAGACCTGGGGAGGCGTCAGGTGATCACTGCCGTTGCCGCGGGGGCGGTGGCCGTGCCCATGATCCGCCTGGGTTCCCTGGCCCGACGGCCCGATGAGTTTCTCATCCGGCCTCCCGGTGCCCAGAATGAAGCCGAGTTTCTCTCGCGTTGTATCCGCTGCGGCCAGTGTATGAAGGTCTGTCTGACCAACGGCCTCCAAGCGGTATTGTGGGAAGCGGGTTTGGAAGGGATCTATACCGCGCGGCTCATACCCCGTATGGGGTATTGCTCCTACTCCTGCAATCTCTGCGGCCAGGTCTGCCCCACCGGCGCCATCCCCCCCCTTAAGCTGGACGCCAAACAGGCCACCACCCTGGGAACCGCGTTCATCAATCGCTCCCGGTGCATTCCCTACTCCGAAGGCACCGATTGCCTGGTGTGCGAGGAACATTGCCCCGTTTCTCCCAAGGCTATCACCATTACCGAGCAAGAGGTCGTCAATCTGCAAGGTGAACGGGTCAAAATCAAACTGCCACTGGTCAATGCCGACCGCTGCATCGGCTGTGGCCACTGCGAACACGTCTGCCCCGTGGGTGGTGCGGCGGCAATCCGGGTGAAGCGGTCGCTCAGGGTCGAGATGTAAGGAAATCTTAGGGGAGGGGGCTAAGAGTCTTTTTCTCGGTGCACTTACCCGCCTCCCCCCCAATCCCTTAAGATTTAGTCAAAAGATCGGTCTTCCCTCTTCTCTTTCAAGTTTCCATAATCGAGCTGATGCGCTATCCTTGTCGACATCGGATTACAACCCCCTAGCATCGGAAAGTCGGCGATAAGGAGACCGGAAATGAAGAATCTTGCCAAAGCGCTCTTGCTGATCATGGTCATGATAATGGGTCTGTCCCTGGTTACAGGGATGGCGGCAGGTCAGGTGAAGCTCGTCAAAGGCCAAACGCTTTATCTACCCATTGCTACAAGTTACGTAAGTGATGATTATTCCTTTAATGTAAATGCCACTATTTTCATACATAATACTGATCCCGATCATTCAATCAATATCATCAAAATGGATTTCTATAATACCAGCGGCAAACTGGTCGAAAAATATTTACAGCAGCCCCTGAAACTTGCTCCTGCGGCGGCCACCCGGATTCACGTCAAAAATCCCTTGAGTGGCGAGGAAGGGACGGCAGCGCACTTTGTTATCCAATGGCAAGCAGAAGCCAAAGCGGTCGAACCTATAATCGGGGGTTTGTTGTTCAGTTCGTCTGGGACCCGTGGTTACTCCTTCTCCACACATCCGAGAATCGTCCAGGAGGCTGCCGATTAATTATCATGGTATGCCAAATTGACTAAGATGCCTGCTCCGGAAAACCCTGGAATCAAACGTCATTACCCCGACCAGCCCCTGGTGGGCGTCGGCGCCGCGGTCTTTAAGGGCGGCGAAGTGCTGCTGGTGCGCCGGGGGCAGGAACCAGCCATGAACTCCTGGAGCCTGCCCGGTGGCCTGGTGGAGTTGGGGGAGACTATGGAGACCGCCATCCGTCGAGAACTGGCGGAAGAAACCGGAATAACCGTGCGCCTCTTGGGCATCGCCGCGGTGCTGGAACGCATCTTCCCTGACCCCGACGGCCGCATCGCCTATCATTATGTGTTGGTGGACTTCCTGTGTGACTATCTTGACGGGGAGTTGACCCCCGGGTCGGATATCACCGCGGCCCGGTTCGTCCCTCTGAGCGGACTCTCCGATTTCGACCTGCCCCAATACACCGCGGAGGTCATCCACCGGGCCTGGGAGCAGAAGCGGCAGGGTACTTGTTTGCCGCTCATGTAAAGGGCGGACACACCGGTCCGCCCCTAAGAAAATCTTTGCCGGCCTATGTTCTCAGATCAGCTTACCCACCGCCTGCAAGACCTCATCGTAGTTGGGTTCGTTGGATAGCTCTTTTACAAGTTGGACGTAGCGCACCACTCCCTCTTTGTCCACCACAAACACGGCCCGGGCCAGAAGGCGCAATTCCTTGATCAACACCCCGTAAGCCATGCCAAAAGCCGCGTCGCGGTGGTCCGAGTAGGTCTTGACCCGGTCCACGCCTGCGGCCCCGCACCAACGCTTCTGGGCGAAGGGCAGGTCCATGCTGATGGTCAGGATTTCTACGTTAGGCCCCAGCTTGGCGGCCTCATCATTGAACCACCGGGTTTGGATATTGCAGACGGGAGTGTCCAGGGAGGGCACCGAAGAGATGATGGCCACCTTACCCTTAAGCGTGGAAAACTTGAAGGGGCTTAAGTCGTTGGCCAGAACCTCGAAATCCGGGGCCGGCTCCCCTCCGTGCACTTCCTGGCCCACCAGGGTCAGGGGATTGCCTTTCATGGTGATCACTCCGGGGCGTTCTGCCATATTCTTATCCTCCTTTAAATAAAACACTGGGGGTCAGAAGCCAGAAAATCGGGGTTTCCTTGGGCCGTCGCAGACGCATAGGCAATGGCCCGGCAGCCCCGACAGGCGGACCATCTCGGGCACTTGCCGCATTTACCCTGGTAGAGGTCTTTGGTTCGAAGTTGCTCCAAAACGGGAGAAGCGGCCCAAATTTCCCGCAGAGGAGTCTCTCCCACTTTTCCCAAGGCAATAGGCAAGCGGCGACAGGGGGTAACTGTGCCGTCCGCCAGGATGGTAAGCCCGGACACCCCCGCGGCGCAGCCCCCGGCCGGAAAGGTGTTATTTTCGCCATCAGCCGGCGCGGGGCTGTTCATCTGGGCCGCCATGGGGTCTCCGGTAGTAATCTCCAGGCCTTCGACCTGCATGGATAAAATACTTTCATACAAACGCTTCGTCTCATCTAAGGTCAGCATGTGGGCCAGCAAGTCTTTTCCACGGCCCGAAGGAACCAGGCGGGAAAATCCCAGCCGGGAAACTCCCAGTTCGCGGGCCAGTCCTACCATCTCTTGGAAATAGCCGGCATTCATTCTGGAAATGGTGGCATTCAATGAGACCTTCACCCCTGCCTGCAGGAGGTTTCGGATCCCCAGGAGAGCGGCGGCAAAACTGCCCCGGCCTCTGACTTGTTCGTGAATCTCCTCTGGCCCTTCCAGGCTGATCTGGATGCCCTGGACTCCCAAAGCCGCAATTTTTTTTGCTATATCGAGGGTAATGCACGTGCCATTCGAGAGAATATAAATTTCAAACCCGGTCTGCACCAGCCTGCCCAGGATGTCAAAAAAGCCCGTCCTTAAGACCGGCTCCCCTCCGGTGACGTTAAAACTTGGGGAAAAATCTAGGCCATAAGCATCATGCCAGGCCTTAAGCATGTCGCTGATTTCTTCTATTACCCGGTAAATTTCGGCCAGCGACAATTCTCTAAAATTTCCACCTTCCTGGTAACAATGCCTACACTTCAGATTGCATCTCTCCGTGAGATGCCACTGGATTAAAAAATCATAGGGCTGACTGAGGGACATAGTTTCCGGCCTTCATAGAAGGACTTACTTGACGGAAAGATCTGGGACGGGATAAGGGCGGGAATCGCCGGCAAGCAGATATGGCAAAATGAGTGATGGCTTTGGTTTTGAGCGATACTCAAAAATGCCATATCTGCCCCCATCAGTTGCTGAACCAGCAACCGTTAATTTTTTCATTCCTTTCACTTGTGACATACCTTGCGGGGATCGACTTTCTTGACCTGACCCCAGAAGGCAGCCTCCTTCGCCAACGCCTCTTTGCTAAGCTTCATCCCGCCCTCACCTCCTTTCCGTTTCATCTTCCTGTAAATTATGAACAGAGAAAAGGCTTGTCAAGGCGGCCAAACGTCGGGGCGGGTTTCAAACCCGCCCCTACACTACGTTGTCTGAAAATTTGGAGAGGAACTATGGTGTTTTGACCTTAGGCAATTCCGCCAGGGCTTTTTTGATCATCTCATCCGGGTCGAGTTCGATATCTTGCAGTTTGCCTTCCAGGAAGGCGTCGTAGGCCGCCAGATCGAAATGGCCGTGGCCCGAAAAATTGAACACGATGCACTTGGCTTGATTGGTCTCTTTGCACACCAAAGCCTCATCCACTGCGGCCTTGATGGCGTGGGCGGTCTCCGGGGCCGGGATGATGCCTTCAGTTTCGGCAAAGAGGCGGGCCGCCTCAAAGACCGGGTTCTGCGGATAGGCCCGGGCTTCGATAACTTTTTCGTGCACCAACTGGCAGAGGAGCGGGGCGTCGCCGTGGTAGCGCAGGCCGCCGGCGTGGATGCCCGAGGGCACGAAGGAATGCCCCAGGGTGTACATCATGATCAAGGGTGTTAAGCCGGTGGTGTCACCGAAGTCATAGGTATAGGCGCCCTTGGTCAGGGTGGGGCAGGCGGTGGGTTCCACCGCCACAAAGCGCATTTCCTTGCCCTTCAGCTTGTCCGGTACAAAGGGAAAGGCAAAGCCGGCGAAGTTGCTGCCGCCGCCGACGCAGCCGATGAGCACGTCCGGCGATTCCCCAGCCAGGGCCAGTTGCTTTTTAGTCTCCAGGCCCACGATGGTCTGGTGCAGCATGACATGGTTGAGGACGCTCCCCAGGGCATAGTTGGTGTCGGCATGGGTGGCGGCGTCCTCCACCGCCTCGGAGATGGCCATGCCTAGACTGCCCGAGGTCTCCGGGTCTTTGGCCAATAAGGACCGGCCGGCCTGGGTGCGATCCGTGGGGGAGGGGTAGACGCTGGCCCCCCAGATGTGCATCAGCGACCGCCGGTAGGGCTTCTGTTGGTAGCTCACCTTGACCATATAGACGGTGCATTCCATGCAGAAGAAGTTGCAGGCCAGGGACAGGGCGCAGCCCCACTGGCCGGCCCCGGTCTCGGTGGCCAGCCTTTTGATGCCTGCCGCTTTATTATAGTAGGCCTGGGCCACCGCGGTGTTGGGCTTGTGGCTGCCCGCGGGGCTCACGGATTCGTTCTTATAGTAAATGCGGGCCGGGGTCTTAAGGGCCGCCTCAAGGTTGTAGGCCCGGTGCAGGGGGCTGGGCCGCCACAACTGATAGATGCGCAAAACGTCGTCGGGGATGGCAATCCAACGCTCCGGGCTGACTTCCTGCTCGATCAAGGCCCGGGGAAAGATGGGCGCCAGGTCGTCCGGGGTGATGGGTTGGCCGGTGCCCGGGTGCAGATAGGGCGGCATGGGGGATGGCAGGTCGGGAATAATATTGTACCACTCCTGGGGCATCTCGCTTTCGCTCAGTTGGATCTTGTAAGAGTCCATATCGGGGAAGTGCTCCTTGGGAAAAGATTCAGGCCATTGAGCCGAAAAACCGGGGTCTGGGTGCTACAAGACGTGAGAGGGAAAAACACCCCAGGGTTTGCTAACCTGGCCGTATGACGTGAATTTTACCACAAGAAGACCGTCTCCTCCAGACCTTTTCCTTCAAGAAACACCAGACACATAGAGCCCTTGCCAAGAGTTCTTTCCTTTTATTCTCCTCTCCCCTTGTGGGAGAGGGTAGGGTGAGGGGCTAATAAGAAAAAACTTTTGCCAATGAGTATAAAAGTATTTTAGTATTATCAATATGTTGAATCACAGTAACCCTTTTTTCGTATCATCTAGGCGGAATTTGTGTCGCTGGTGAATCGGTATGTGCCGCCGAGGCGCGGTGTAGAGCCGTTTAGTCCATAAGACGGGATGCGCTTCGCGCCCTACGGGCTCTTGGAAACGAGGGCGTAAAAAAGGAGTTGGGAAAGAGGACAGTCGAAGTGGTAGAGGCCAAACCGGACTCGGCCGGTTGGGCCTCCCAAGGCTATTTCTTATAGGCGCCGCTGCAAATGATTATGTCATCGACCTTTTCAAAGTAGACGGTCTTGGGATCGACCTTTTTGGTCTTGGGGTTTTCCCACTTGTAGTCGACCCAACCCATCCCCTTGCCCTTGGCATCTTTGACGATATCCACGGCAAAGAGTTTGCCGTCGGCGTCTTTTACCGTCATGAAATCTTTGCCCACCAAGGTGGCGTTCGGGTGGGCCAGCATCTTGCCGTTCATATCCAGCACATAGATGTACAGATCGTCCTTGGCAAATTGCCCCTTGGGATTGCTGAATTCGGCCAGGGACTTGTCTTTGCCGTTGGCTTTAAAAAACTCTTTGGCCTTGGCCACCCAGCCCTTGGCGTCATCAGGGGTGGCATCGGCAAAAGCCGCGGCCGCCAAAAATCCCACTGCGAACAGAACAACAACCAACACCGTCATGGTCTTACGCATCGCATCCTCCTTGTTGTGATGGTCCATAGTGCATTTCTGCCCTTAACGCGTAAACCTCTGAATTCAAAAGAGCCCTACGCATCACCTCCTTGGGTTCAGTGAAATCCACATTAATAATCATTGACGTATATGTCAAATACTTAAATTACGTTATAAAATAATTATTATAAAAAAATTGACCGGAAAGGCGGGAGGCCATGAGTGCAGATCCCATCGCGGCGGTGTGGCAGACGTGCAAAGACTTTTATATGGAGGCCAGGGTGGTGCTGCGGCATCCCTGGAGCTTTCCGGAGCGGCTGGGGCTGGCCGCGGACAATCTGTTCGGGAAAGGGACGGCGTTTTTGCTCCTGGCCACCGCGGTGGCTTATCTGTTGTGCATTCCGGTCTTCTTGGCGCACGACATGGCGGTGAGCAAGGGGGTCATGGTGCTCCTGCGCATCGTGGGGTTGTATGGCTTCGGGCTGGCGCTGCACCTGGTCTTGAAGCTGCTGGGGAGCCGGGGCGTGACCCTCAAAGAGACCCTGGGCCTGTACGGTTACCAGTTGGGGTTCCAGACGGTTGCCTCAACCCTGCTGATGTACCCGTCGTATATGGCTTATAAACAGATGGCGCTTTTGGCCTTGGGCGGGCAGGACGTGGCGCCGCTCCCGATTGATTCCCTCCTCAACTTTCTGGCGACGATGCTCATCATAATAGTGTGGGCGGCCATAGCCATGGTGCCCATGTATGCCCGGTACCATCACCTGGCCAAATGGGGCAAGACCCGGGTGGGCATCGCCTTTGTGCTGGCCCTCACCATCTGCTGGCCGTTCTTCTCCTGGGTCCTGCCCTGGCTGTATAAGCTGGGCAAGTTTTTATAAAGCAGGGGCGAAAAGGGGAAGAGGGGAAAAGGCGAAAAGGGTTGGAATCGGGAAAGAATTTGACAGGTTGGGGGCGGTTGTTCTAGCATGGGTGCATGAGGGGAGGATGGTGGTTCAGGGGAGGGGGGACTGGCGGGAAGAACTCAACTCGGAAGGATTGAGGTTAAGGCGGGTGGGGCAGTGCTCGTACTGCGGTTGCAAGAAAAACAATCTTTTTTGGTATAAAGCACAAGATATTGTGTTGACAAGTGTTTAATTGGATGTATATTGGCATGTGAACAAGTGGGGTTATATGCGCAAATTTCTCGCAAATGGAGCAATCCATGGATAACGAGGACAAACTATCCCTTCAAAAACTTAGCATCTATTTAATTAAAGACCAATACAAAGACCCTCAATCCATAATAGATCTTGAGAAAAGGCCAGAAAGGCGTGCGCTTGATGGGATTGGTGATCTTTTCGTAAGAAAGGGTTGGCCCAAGCCTCCGAGGTGGGCCCCTTTTTTTGAAGATTATGTGAATGAGGAAGAATTGGGTCTTATAGAATCGACTGCCGCTGCCCTAATAATTGAATCAAAACAGAGACTATTTGCGGTAACATTTGGACAGGGGAGATATTTATTGAATCCGGGATGTTGGGAGGAGCGTTTTGGACTCCTTGCATGTCTCAATTCTATCGGAGAAAGTAATATACGTAGTATTGACAAAGTGACGATAGATACAATATCCCGACACTCGAAAGAGCAAGCAAGCCGTGAGGTGCATCCAAGCGAATTTGGATTAGATATTGAGCAAGATTTGCTTAGGGGCGTCACAGGAAGACCAACTGAAGAAGGATTAGGGACGCGAATTTCCGGAACAGATGCTCTTCATGTTTTAGCTCATATAAAAATCGGTTCCCTCAGGGAGCTATTGTCAAAATACTATGGCAAATCATTGGAGGATACATATAAAAATATATTTCCATGGGTAGACCATATTCGTGAAATAAAAGATGTATCAATAATTGAGCAACTCGACAGCGTTTTAATAGAAAAAATGATCAATGAGGAACTGGACAATATTTGGATGGCAGTGCCGCAGGTAGTAGAATGGGAGCGAATTAAAAGTTTTCAATTTATAGGGTTTGGACGTCAATTATCTGAATATTCTGATATACATATTCCGGAATTTCTAAAATTAATAAAAGATCGTAAGGAGCTTTCAAAAGAATTATTAATAAAAAGAAGAGCAAATGCTATTGATCATGATGGAAAATCAATTTATAAATGGCAAGTTTACCATTGCCTTCATGCAGAAATCGATATTGACAGCGAATCATTTCTTTTAAGTGGAGGTAAATGGTATAGAATTGATAGAGATTTTGTTAGCGAGGTAAATGAAGCTTATAAAAAAATCCCTCGTTATCAGCATTGTTTTATGGAATATGATCATGAATCCGAAGCAGCTTACAATAAGTACGTAGCAGAATCTGACTCTTCAAAATATGCTCTGATGGATAGAAAACTCATTCAGTATGGAGGAGCTAACCAGAAAATCGAATTTTGCGATCTTCTAATTAATAAAAAGGATATCGTACATATAAAGCGCTATGGCCAATCAAGTGCCTTGAGTCATCTTTTTTCACAAGGGCTTATTTCGGGAGACCTATTTTTTACCGATGCAGAATTTAGAAAGTTAGTAAACGAGCGCCTTCCTAAAGAACATCGCTTGGAAGACTATAACCGACGCATAGAACGTGAGGAATTTCAAATAGTTTTTGCTGTTATTAGTAATAATCCAGGAGATGATCTTGTCCTCCCATTTTTCTCAAGATTAAACTGTAAACATGCTGCAAAGAGGCTTCAAGAAGTATATGGATATAGAGTATCTATTGGGAAAATCAGTATAAATCAAATTCGTACAAGAACCCAAACATGTCCTCCAAAATTGAAAGGATTCAAATGAGTTTATGAATTCTCCTAAAACCTTTTTATAAAAGATGGTGCAGATCTGGGCAGCGGCCATCTTAATATGGCCGAATTTGGTGCAATTATAAGGAGAACGACCAATGAAAAAAAAAGCCCCTCCTCCGAAAAAAATTGGTAGAAATGCAGAAGATGGCCGTTTCGTTACTCAGGATTATGTGAAAAAGAATCCGAAGACCACTATAAATGAGACGATAAAGATTAAACCCAAGAAGAAGTAGAACATAGTTAGCCGAGTCCTACCCTGTGGGTTTTGTCAGGAAAGGTGCCTAAGCAGAGCTTGGGCGGAAAGTAGCGTTCCCAAGTACTGGAAGTCGGGCGGGGAGACCCCGCCCCTACCCTCTCTCATCAAGGGGGAGGGAGTTAAAGGAAAGATGGTGCGTGAGACGCACCCTACATTATTTCCTAACCCCTGGCACCTGAAACCTGACACCTGGTCTGGTCCCTCACTTCTGGCAACTGGCCACTAACCCCTGCCCACTTTTTTTCTCAACAGGGCTTGCCTTTAATTTCTGATTTGCTATCATCTACTGGTTAAGCATCGGGGCCGGGGGGCGAGGGTTTCCCGGCCATTGATTTGCAGGGATGGCGTGGGTTTGGAAGGTGGGCAGCCAGCCCGGACAAGGTCCGGCAGCCTGGGAAGATTGTGTAAGCGGCGGCCTTCCGATTCTCGCAGTAAGGAGCCCAAGCACAGCTTGGGCGAAAAAGTGCGTCCCCAAGAGCAACTTGGGAACGAACAGTAAACGAATAGGCTCTTTCAAAACTTCAGTTTGTGTTCATCCGGAGCGGAGTAAAGCGGCTCACCTGATTAATCAGGGGAGAAGCGGCGCTTTAAATGGCCAGGTTTGAGGATGGGAAGCATTTCATCCTCACCCCAAGCCTCCCCCAGCATGGGGGAGGGAGTTACGCCCCCCAGAGAGTTAAAGATTTCCATAATTTTCAAAAGGGGGGGTTGACAGGGACGGGGAGGTTGGGTTATAAATCCTTGTTGCCCTGGCAATCGTCGGTGAGCCTCTCGGGGCGGAAAAAAATCCGGGACGAGGGGTTGACAGAGAAGGGAACCTGGGTTACAAAAACAGGTGCCACTGCGGGCGGGAAGCTCACGAAAAACAAACGAACTTCTCACAAAGAACTTGACAGCGGCGAAAAAGTAGATATAATTTTAAGCACCAAAACTTGCTCTTTGAAAACTAAATAGTGAGCCCGAGTGCGGGAAAACTCCAAGTAAAACTGGAGAGTTTGATCCTGGCTCAGAATTAACGCTGGCGGCATGCCTAACACATGCAAGTCGCACGAGAAAGCCCGGTTCGCCGGGCGAGTAAAGTGGCGCACGGGTGAGTAACGCGTGGATAATCTACCTCTTTCTGGGGGATAACGCACCGAAAGGTGCGCTAATACCGCATAACCCGGTTGATTTTTGGATTGATCGGTAAAGATGGCCTCTTCATGAAAGCTATCGGGAAGAGACGAGTCCGCGTCCCATTAGCTTGTTGGTAGGGTAACGGCCTACCAAGGCGACGATGGGTAGCTGGTCTGAGAGGACGATCAGCCACACTGGAACTGGAACACGGTCCAGACTCCTACGGGAGGCAGCAGTGAGGAATATTGCGCAATGGGGGAAACCCTGACGCAGCGATGCCGCGTGGGTGAAGAAGGCCTTCGGGTCGTAAAGCCCTGTCAGGC
>Ga0265296_1000842_pt1 | contig 40498 bp, 38 predicted proteins | sample MunlanPumphouse1_FD_189073 | JGI IMG/M metagenome (GOLD analysis project Ga0265296, IMG submission 189073) | Groundwater microbial communities from a municipal landfill in Southern Ontario, Canada - Pumphouse #1 | ecosystem: Environmental > Aquatic > Deep subsurface > Groundwater | place...
AACACCTTAGGGTAACCAAGGTGTTTTATAAAAATAGAGTTAACGTTTTTGCCACTGCGGGGCGCGACGGGCTTTTTTAAGCCCTGGCTTTTTACGTTCCTTTACCCTAGCATCACGGGTTAAAAAACCATAAGGTTTTAAGGTTTTTCTTAACTTTTCATCTAATACAACTAGTGCCCGTGAAATACCGTGACGTATTGCGTCAGCTTGACCAACTTTACCCCCACCACCAACTTTTATTTGCAAATTGATTTTTTCAAACAAACCAGAAACTTTTAAAGGTTGCAAAATACAAAATTGATGTTCAAAATTTGGAAAATACTGGTTTAGTAACTTACCGTTGATTATAATATCACCTTTGCCATTATTAAATAATCGAACACGAGCTACCGCCTCTTTTCTTCTACCCACTGTAAAAATATAACCCGCTGTTTTTACTACTGGCTTAACAGAATTTACCACAACCGGTATTTTAACAGGAGTTGGTTTAACTGGTTTGTGATGTACTGCTTTATGCGCCCGCGGTTTCTTGACTGACTTTGACTTAGTTTTAGTTTTCTCTACCATAATTATTTTGGCCCACGATAAACTATTAAATTCTTTAGTATACTTTTACTTAATCTATTTTTCGGCAACATATGCATTACCACATTTTTAAATAACCTAATGGGGTCTTTTTTAAATTGCTGTTCCAAGGTTGTAATTTTTAAACCGCCGGGATACCCCGAATACTTATAATAATGCTTAGTTAATAATTTGCTGCCGCTAAATCTTAATTGCTCAATATTTAGTACTCTCACTTTTATTTGTGGATTAGAATTTGGACTAAATGTGACTGTTTTTTTACCCCGCAATGTGATAGCAACTAACGACGCCAGTCGGCCCATAGATTGGCTGGCTGCATCATAATCAATTGTCTTTAATATCTTGGCCATATTATACAAATTCAATTAATGCCAGCTTAGCGCCGTCACCCTTGCGACGTGGTAATTTTACAATACGTGTATAACCGCCAGGTCTTTTTTGGTAACGTGGAGATAATACTTCCAATACTTTCTTTACGCTATTTTCCGTAGGTAATTGTTTTAATAATAAGCGCCGTGCGGCTAAAGTATTTGCCTTACCTTTAGTAATAATTTTTTCCACATAACCACGCATTTCTTTGGCCTTGGCCTCAGTCGTCTTAATTTTTTCATACAAAATCAAACTTGCCGCCAGATTTTTTATCAATGCTTGGCGAGGTGCTTTGGTTCTGTCTAAAATTCTACCTTTATTTCTATGTCTCATATATTAATTAGATTTCTTTCTTGGGTCGACCGCGTTTTTTAGCTACTTTTTTATCTGATTCTTCTGCTACTTCTACCACAATAACATTGTCTTCCGCAGTTTTAGTTCGTTCAGTTAAAATAAAATTGAAATGATCAACTAAAATTTTACTCGCCTCCTGTATTGCTTCCTGTGGCGAAATCGTGCCATCAGTTTCAATATCAAAGGTAATTTTATCATAGTTAGTAGTCTGGCCGACACGCACATCCTCGATATTAAAACCAACCTTAACAATTGGCGTAAAAATTGCATCAACCGCAATATGCCCCAATTCCGCTTTTTCTTTTTCTCGATTTTCAACTGGTACATAGCCGCGTCCTTGTCTAACCGTTAACTCCATCTCTAATTCTGCCTTTTTTTCGGTTAAGGTGGCTAGATGTAAGTCCTTGTTAATAATTTCCACATCACTGGTGGCTTTAATGTCTGCAGCGGTAACTTTTTTTTCTCCCGATGCCTTAAGTAATATAGTCACTGGTTCGATACTATGAACTTTCATGCGCAGACGTTTCAAATTCAACATAATATCCACTATGTCCTCTTTGACTCCAGCTAATGCGGAAAATTCGTGGCTAGCTGATATAACCTTAACTGCTATTACAGCCGAGCCAGGTAATGAAGAAATCATCACTCGACGCAAAGCATTAGCTAGTGTTGTACCATAACCCGGCCAACAAGGTTCAATGATTATTGAATCACGGTGCTTACCTAAATTAATGACTTTCAACTGTTGAGGTAAAGGTATTGATTCCATAATATTTATAATATTAGTAATAATTATTTTATCTAGAATAATATTCTACAATTAAACTCAAATCAACATTCAGACCGACCTGTTCAGGTTTTGGCAATACAGTCATTTGTCCTTTTAATTCTTTGGTATCTATAGCCAACCAATCCTGTAGTATTTGCTTACCCCAATTTTTTTGTAATTGTTCAAAATATGAAGACTTAAGACTATTTGGATCAACATTTATTATCTCACCAGGCTTCACCTGATAAGAAGGAATATCAACTTTTTTTCCATTAATTTGTAAATGACCGTGATTTACCAACTGTCTAGCGGCGGCTCTGGTTTTAGCAAAACCTAAACGCCAAACTACATTATCAAACCGCGCTTCCAGTAATTGCAATAAAATTACATCAGTTGCTCCAGTTTTTTTAATAGCCTTCTTATAGTAATTAGCAAATTGTCTTTCTAATAAACCATAAATATAACGAGCTTTTTGCTTTTCTCTTAATTGACGGCCAAAAGCAGTTAATTTTCCCCGTCCTTTTACACCATGAACACCAGGAGGATAATTTCTCCTAGTTAAAGGACATTTATCAGTTGAACAAACCTTTTCGCCCAAACGGCGACACATTTTATGTTTAGGTCCTGTAAATCTTGCCATGTAATAAAAAATAAATATTTATACTCGTCGTGGTCGTGGCGGCCGACAGCCATTATGTGGAGTCGGAGTTAAATCTTTTATAGATAATACTACTAAACCATTGGCATATAGCGCCCGAACAGCAGCTTCGCGACTTACACCTACTCCCTTTACTCTAGCGTCTACCTCTTTTAATCCATACATCCTGGCTTTTTCAACTGCATTTTTTACCACAATACCAGCGGCATAAGGGGTTGCTTTCTTTGGTCCCTTAAAACCAACATGCCCAGCCGAAGAATATGCAATCACATTTCCATTCTGATCACTTAAAGTGACAATGGTGTTATTATAGCTAGCCTGAATATGTGCAATACCACGCGAAACCTGACGCTTGCGTTTGGCACGTTTAGTAGTTTCCGGCTTAACACCAACTTCGCTTTTTTCCGCTACTATTTTATTTTTTGTATCTTCGCTCATAAATTATGTTTTTTGTGCAGATGATTTACGGCCGCTACCCATTGTTCTTCTAACATTACCCCGCACTGTTCGTGAGTTAGTTTTGGTTCTTTGTCCTCTTACGGGCAACCCACGGTTGTGGCGATACCCACGATATGAACCAATTTCTTTTAATCGTTTGATATTTAATAATACCTCGCGCTTTAATTCACCCTCCACCCTGTGTTCTTTTTCAATAATCTCTCGTAACTTATTTACTTGATTTTCAGTCAAATCGCGTGTACGAACATTAAGGTCAATATTTGCTTGCACTAATATTTTTTTTGACTTAGTAAAACCAATTCCGTAAATATACGTTAATGCCGCCTCTATTCTTTTGTCGTTGGGTAAATTTATACCCGCAATTCTTGCCATATTAAGTTACAACTTATTAATTCACAATAATTAATCTAAACTATTCAACATTAGCCTTGTCGTTGCTTATGCTTGGGATTAGGACAAATTACCACCAAACGCTTACCACGCCTAATACGTTTACACTTCTGACAAATTGGTTTTACTGATGCTCTAACTTTCATAAATATTAATAACGATAAACTATTCTACCTTTAGTTAAATCATAAGGTGTCATTTCAATCTTAACCCGATCACCAGGCAATATTCTGATTCTAAACATTCTCATTTTGCCTGCCAAATGTCCCAGAATATTGTGTCCATTATCCAACTTTACTTTAAAAGAAGCTGCTGGTAATAATTCTTCTACTGTACCATCTACTTCCAAAAAACCCTTGGCGTTAGTTTTAATACTATTTTCAGTCACTAAATTATTAAAATAAGGCTAAAAAAATAAATTTATGTAAGTTCTTTTAGAAAAACGAACATAAATTTACAACCTGATGATTGTAGATATTCTGTGAATTAGAACTTTAAACAAAACAAAATTATATTAATTACAACTATAACAAAGTATATAACTTTTGTGTTATATGTCAAGTGAAAACTTAATTCTGCTAGTAAATCTTGGGACTTTATTGCTAATATTAGTCAAAAAATCTGGAAAAAATATGTATTTTATCTGTTCAACTCCAGATCTTGATTCTAACCATGTTTTAGCTTCGATTAATGCTGAATTAGCTATCTTTTCCTTCCAAACATCAAAAGGTAAATCTTGGATTATTTGCTTGTCAAATTTTAATACCGCATTAATCCGTATATTAGATTCTGAACTTTGCCATTGTGCCTCCGGCCAACCACCCTCCAAATCTATGACTATCCATCCTTGGGGAATATTCTTCTGTATATTATAACTAACTAACTGCTGATAATAATTGACAGAATAAACTATCGTCTTCCCGGCAACACTAATTATTTGATTACCTTGTTGCTCAATTTTCAAAACACTTTCATCAACTGACAAAATTCTACCTGGTATTACGTTTAAATTTAGAAACGGTTCAGTAGCTTGCAAATCTATTTTTACAGGAATTTCTAAATAAATACTTTGTTGTTGAGGTGTAATTATGAATTCTATACTAGGCACGATCAAATACAAGACGCCGATCAATATACCTACGCTAATTAGTATAAATATTCCCACCCAAAGACGATTTTCTTTATTGGCAAATATTTTTTGTTGAAACATGATAGCAAAAACTCCAACTATTTAAGCACTGCTTTTATTCGCCTAACGCCAGCTGCCACCGCTTCTTCTTTAATAATTTTAAAACTCCCAATTTTTCCAGTATGTTCCACGTGCGGTCCGCCACAAATTTCTGCTGAATAACCTCGCCCTGAACCAGCCGAAGGCTCGCCCACAAAATAAACTTTCACCTGATTGCCTAACTTGGCATACTTATCTTCAAACAAACCGATAGCTCCTCGTGCCTTAGCTTCCTCCACTGACAACATTTCAAAATGAACTGGTAAATTTTGCTCAATTTTTTCATTAACAATTTTTTCCACTTGGGCTATTTCTTCGGGTGTCATTTTTGTAGGATGAGAAAAATCAAACCGCAAACGTTCGGCTGTAATATTACTCCCCTTCTGTGCCACGTGTTCACCCAACACTTCACGCAAGGCCTGATGTAAAAGATGAGTAGTAGTATGATATTTTACCACTATTTCAGAATTATCTGCCAATCCACCTTTAAACATCCCGGCAGATGCAGTTCGAGAAAGTTCCTGGTGTTTTATAAATAATTGTATATATACATCTCTAACTTTATCTACCCAAGTATTAGCTCTGAGTTTTATTTTTAAATCTTCTAAAAACATATCGTGAGGATATCCATATGTAGATTCTAGAGCAAATGCGGCTGCCGCTGAATAATCATATAACAACAATGCCCTATTGTTTTCATCCAGATTCGTTAAATTATCCCAATCATCAAGAATATCAATTTTTGCTATTCCAAGATCACTTTTCAACCATTTTCTATCTGCTTCCTCTTTTCTACCATTCTTTATTCTATTAATTATTTGTAGTCTTTTATTTCTTCTAGTTTCAATTTTTCTTAACAAATCGAAAAATTTATCCTCCTCTTTTTTTAACTCTTCAAAAATTTTTCTTCTATCTTTTTCGGGCTCTAAATAAATATTTTTATACATTTCAATAATGACTTCTGCGATTTGAATAATAAAATTATTTTTTATACCAATCAATCTCCCGTATCTAATAGCCCTACGGATTAATCTTCGTAGACTATAACCTCTTTGGACATTACTTGGTTCAATTCCACCAGCAATAATAAAAGTGCTTGCCTTTATGTGATCAGCAATAATCCTAAATTCCTTCTTATTTTCTTGATACTTTTTACCAGATAGTGCTTCAATTTTTTCAATGATCGGAAAAAATAATTCTGTCTCATAGATATTTTCTTTGTCATTTAATACCGCGAGAGTTCTTTCCATGCCCATTCCCGTATCAACATTTTTTTGTTTTAATGATTCATAATAATAATCTTCGGGTAATAACTCCTCGCCTTTTATATTCTTTTCCTCACCTTTTTTAGTAATCAATCTATTATATTCCATAAATACATCATTCCAAATTTCTACCCAGCGCTTATCCTTTGGGTCAAAAACTTTTGGCGCCGCTTTTTCGCCTGCCCAATAAAACATTTCCGTATCAGAACCGCAAGGGCCTGTTTGGCCAGCTGGTCCCCACCAATTATCATCCTTTCCTAAAAAGACTATGCGTTCTTTTGGTATGCCTTGTGATTGCCATAGCTTAGCTGATTCATCATCTCGTTCAATATTGTTTTTCTTTTCGCCCTCAAAACAAGAAATAGCTAATTTATCTTTAGACAAACCCAATTCTTTAGTTAAAAATTCAAAACTCCACTCTATCGCCTCTTTCTTCCAATAATCTCCAAGCGACCAATTACCAAGCATCTCAAAAAAAGTTAAATGAACATCATCCCCAACTTCATCTATATCCCCTGTCCTAATGCATTTTTGGCATGAAGTTAATCGCTTACCGCCCGGATGTTCTTCACCTAAAAGATAAGGTACTAACGGATGCATACCAGCGGTAGTAAATAAAACCGTTGGATCGTTTTCAGGAATCAAAGAAGCAGAAGGAATTATCGTGTGCCCTTTTGATTCAAAAAACTTTAAATATTTTTGTCGTAATTCTTGTGCTGTAATCATAATTTACCCCCCATTGACTTAAATTTAACTATACCTTATAATGTAATCAGAATACACATGAAAAATACCTCTTAAGGTTCCGTCCTTAAGCGGTATTTTTCTTATATGCCAATTTCCCTTGTAAATTAGTCATGAAAACTATTTTATCCTTAGCTGACTTTTTAAGCAATATAGAGCATGTTTTAACATATGGGCTTAATACCAGTTTTAATTTACTCTGTTCATACAAATATTTAACCAGGGAATAAAAATCACCGTCGCTAGTGACAATAATCGCTTTGTTATAATTATTAAAATCAATCATCGCTTGTAATACCAGGTCTGCATCTATATTGCCTTTTACTTCACCATCATTATTGGGTAAGGTTGGTTTAAAAATTAAAACATATCCTGCTTTTTGCAAAGAAGAATATAAATCTTGATTCTGCTGAATATAACCTATAAACAAATAAGCCACTACCACACTATATTTTTCCTTTAAATAAACTCTAAACTTTCTAAAATCCAAATTCCACCCCAAACTCTTAATTCCCAAATTTAAATTTTGGGAATCAATAAATGCATAATTCTTATCATTGTTTATCATAGCCTTGTTATAAATATTTTATCTAAATATTTTTGCCGTAATTCTCCTGATGTTACCATAAATTATTCAAATCTTTATATAATTTAGTTGATGATAATAACTTTTTAGACCACTGTTTATAATTTCGTCTATCCTCCATTGAACCCCCATGATACATCAATCTATAAATTATTTTTTGATTATACTTAATAACTTCGTTGCCTATTATAAAACCATTGTTTTCCTTATATTTATTATAATACTTAAACCCACTTTCACTAAATCCGTCTTTACCCCTAAATTTATTACCTACACCGGCACGTAAAGCTTTTTTTAAAAAATCAAACAATTTGTCGGTCTTGGCTAAAAAACTTTTTTCTACCACTCGACCATAATAATTAAAACCAAAGATCGGTTTCTTGTTATTAAAATAAATACTTTGACCTATAAATTTTTGATCACCAGAATAACGATCAACTACGACGTACTTATCCTTCCTGTAACAAATAACCTTAACCCATGGCAATAATTCATCTTTGTATTTTATTTTGGCATTACCGTAGCCAGATGGTTGATTATTATTCTTCATATAATGAAACTTACCAAATAAACCCCTTCTTTTCAACTTTTTCAATTACTGCACTGCCCAGAACGTAAAGGTCGCTACGCACCCCACGTTCCACGGCTTTATAAAACACAGCTGATTGACCTGGGGTGATAGCACGCTGGGGTTCTACAAATTTAACTCTTAGCTTATCACCTGCTTTACTAACCCGCGCCAAAAAAACCGGATGGCGATAACGGTGTCTAACCAAAAAGGTAGCTGGTAATTTAGGTGCAGTTCCTGCCACCCAATGAACTTTTTCCGCAATAAATTTACTAGCCAGTAAATATTTTTGTTCAACTAATTTACCGACAATTAAAGTATTGGCTTTCCATTTGCGCCCTATTACATACCATGGCCCGCCGGCCAGCCTTAAACCATGCCTTTGACCGATAGTATAAAAAGTAAGACCAATATGTTTACCCAAAACGCGGTCATTGGTATCCACAATTGGTCCCGGATTTTCCTGCAATCTAGTACGCAAAAAATCTTTTACTTTAACTTCGCCAATAAAACAAATGCCGACGCTGTCGGGTTTGGCTGCTACTGGCAATTTAAGTTTTTTAGCTAGTTGACGTACTTGAATTTTTGTCATTCCGCCAACCGGAAACAAAATATGCTTTAATTGATACTGGGTTAAAGTACAGAGAAAATAAGATTGGTCTTTTTCGTTATCAATTCCGTTCAATAATTTATATTCAATCTTTTGGGATTTTGGACGTAAAGTCCCGTGGGGACCACGTCCCTTTACGGGATTTAGAATTTCTGATTTTCTGGCATAATGTCCTGTAGCAATAAAATCTGCGCCTGACCCAAGCGCTCTTTTTAAAAACAAAGGAATTTTTACAAATTGATTACAGCGAATATCTGGATTAGGCGTGCGACCGCGCGCATATTCTTTAAAAAAATAATCAATCACATCGCGCCGATACTCTTTTTCAAAATCCCAAACTTCAAAAGGAATTTTTAAAAACTGCGCTACTTTTTTAGCATCATCACGCTCATAAGTCCACTTGCACTCACCAGCTAAATTCAAATGCGTGCCTGTCCAATTTTTCATATAAACACCGCATACATCAAATCCCTGTTTTTTTAACAAATAAACCGACACGGCAGAATCCACTCCGCCGGATAAGCCAATGTATACTTTTTTATTATTATTTTTCATAAATTAAAAGGTGAGCGCAACGGCTCACCTTTATTCTAACATAAAACTAAATGAATTATGGTGCTAATTCTGCTATAATCGCTCAGATTAGGGGCGTTTTATGAATTCTCCCCTCTCTGCAGCAGACCGTTTGGGTAGTAATTGCCACTAACTTAAATAATTATTAGTAACAAAGCCAGCGCGATAACAATGGCGCTATGAGCTATCACCGAAACTTTTTGTATTCGAATCTTGATAAAGATATTTAACAGCAAAGCAGCAACCAGGAATATTACAAAATATAAATAAAACTGAGTTACTTTATCATTTAGATTATGCACGGTGATAAATCCAAAAAACTTGGCAAATTTATCATTACCTTCATTAAAGTTGTATAAATTCTGTGTGGAAACTTTAGGCGCCAACCAAGCCAACGGTCGATTGGTAACTACATCATCTTGTCCCACCACTGTAATACTTAACAACTCACCGCTTTTGTTTAAAGTAGCACTATCAAATCCAATTATTCCTTGCCATTCATTGTCGCCGCTTAATTCTAAATTACTGGTTTGTTCTGCTAAATGCACTACAGCGCTTTTAGCTTTTTCAATCTGCAAATAAATCTTATATTCATTATTTAATTGCTGAACTTTTAAACTAGCATCATTAACAACTACTCCTGAATCTAAAACGACATTTTCTGGTTTTGGCTCAGCAACCACTTGATCTGTTTCTGGTTCAGTAACAATTTCTGGTTCTGTAATAGGTTCATTAATTACTAATGGCTCTTCCACTACTTTGATAGGTTCAGTAACAAATAGTTGATCAACCGATTCAGCTGCTTCTACTTGACCGTTAGCGGAATTATTAGTATTAACTTCAGGCTCGTTAACCAAAGTTGGTACTGAAGGAGGTGTGGTTGCAACTACTAAATTTGCTGGTTGACTCGCGACAGCAAGTGGCGTGCCAAACATTTGCACTACTAAAGTCGTATCATAGCCTTCAAATGTACCCATAGTAATACCGATACCAATGTCGGAAAAACTAGAATTAACAATATTTGCTTTGTGAGTAGGGCTGGCCATCCATCCATCATTGACACTTTCAGCGGTAAAAAAATAAACTGCTAAATTTTCACCAGCTGAACGATAAATATAACCTGCGTCTTTTATCCAATTCCAAGGAGTAATACCGCTAGGACTAGTGTGTGCAAAATACTGGTTCTGCAGCATATCTTTAGCTTTAGCCTGTGCTGCAATAGCCAATTTATCATTTGGTTTAAGTTCTGATAACCCCAGATTAATTCTGGTTTGATTAGTCAAAGCAATAATATTTTGTGAAGTAATGGCACTAGAAAATAAACTAGAAGACGGCAAAGCAATCGGCGCCACAATAACCAAAACCTTCAGCAATATTAATAATACGCTGTAACCAATTAATACTTTATGCTTAAACAAATAGGGATGATGATTATTGCCTTCATGCGGCACAAAATGATCCCAAACATGGCGAATACCGCGATGTGCATGTCGCTTTAAATGATAGGCAGTTTTTTGCAATACTTTCCGCATAAATATATTTATGAAGTAAATATCTTAACAATCCACTATACTATGCTTTTAATTATTTGTCAATATCCAGTTAATGTGCAAAAAAGGTAAGTATTCTCGCCCTTATTGTTGCGTAAATTATGAATTGTCTGTCACTTTAACGTATATAAACAATTGCACAACGGATGCGGATATTTAATATTGCTACTAATGCGATAGCACGTGAATATTTATGTAAATTTTATTTTAATTCTGTTCCACCCCATTCAACAACCACAAAGCCATCTCTTTTGAAAGGATCTATTATCTGCGGTTTGACCATTGTTTCGTTATCAATTTTTTTAAACGTCATAAAAACACGAAGTAAAGAGTCTGGTTTTGGATCTATCTCTAAAATGACGTTGTCATCATACTCCTCACTGGTAGCAAAATGAATAAGATTATATTTGTTATTTTGCATCTTCGGTACCCAATAAACAATGAACTCGTTGTATTCCTTTGGTGTTAATCCCAATTTTTCCAATTTATCCTGTAAAAATTTAGCTGTTTCTGGTCCTTTGACCACAAAACCGGAAGATAAATCATAATTTGCGACTTTATTAGTTCCTTCCCAAAAAAGATAACTATATTCTCTATTGTCTAATAAGTTAATAATTTTTCCGTCGGGATACGCAACGACATTCCAACCGTTGTTATACTCTGGATAAGAAACAATTAAATTGCCTTGATAATTTATTTTTACATCAACTTGTTGTTTTTGCTCGGGATAAAGATAAATAACTGGCTTATAAAATTCCACCAGTCCACCTCCGCCTGTTGGAAAATAGGGTTGTTGTGGATTATACTGTTCTGAACATAAAAATTTAATACCAAGATAGTTGGAAATAAATCCAGCTTTTGTGAGTCCTGCCCAACCCAGTACCGCTATGACTATTAAAATAATTGTAATAATAAAACCTTTACTCAATCTCTTTTTTGATTTTTGAATTTGCGGTTCTAGTTCCATAATTTTATAAAATTAATCAATAAAAATTAAATTTGTTCGTTATAGAAAAGTGGGGCGTTAACTGTAAAAAAACATATTTCATATAACGTTTACGCATCATCTGAAGTTTTCATCCCGACTTTGAAAGATAAACTTTTGATTTCAGACAATGCTTTGTTTAATTATCTCCGCCTAAACTTTCATCAAAACTAAGGGATGAAAATTTGGGCGGAGGGAAATTGACACTCCTTAAGGATATAAATAATGTCAATTTCCCGTAGCCAGATATGCGTTGTTATGTGATGTAGCCAGAAATTTCTATTCCTTATTGTTTTTTGGTTTCTTCATTTTTGAATGCGTATAAATAAAGTGCAACAAACAATGGGATAAAGATAATAATATTAATTGTAGCAACAACAGGTTGAGATAAACCACCCATATCGTTTTCTATTGTTTCTTGAACGATTTGTGGCCATGGCAAAATATATTGTTGAAAAATGTTCCATACTATATAACCACCAAGGAATATTTTCCAAAACATCGTGCTAAACCACCTTTTTTGCCAACAAAATGCAACTAAACCCGACATGGCCACCAACATAAGGACAACATCGATTACCTCCCATATTCTTGGGAAACCTTGCCACAAGCATGTTGGGACTACAGTAACTAGAAGAAACCAAAAATAAATTTTCCAAAATGTTTTTTTCATAATATATCAGTTAAAGATTAAATTTTCTTAATTATACCCAAGTTATGCCGACCGTGAAATAAATTACCAAAAAAATTTTAAAATAATAAAGAAATTTCTGGCTATTTCGCACAACGTTTAAGAATATCTGATGTTTTTGTCTCGCTTCCTTGTTATATTATAAAAAAGAAAAAGAGGCAAAAATATGGGTGAAAGAATTTTTTATTCCTTATTATAATTGATATTGAAAAATTTCTGAACCAGATATTCTTTGTTAGGCGATGTTCAAGCCTGAGCCGTCCCTCGTTTAGTTTTTAACATTCTTTTGTTTGATTACAATAATTTGTCCGGTAATATGATCTGCTTCTTTTGAAGCCAAAAACAAAGTCAAGCTCGCGACATCTTCGGGCTGAAGTGCATTATCTGGTGTAGCGTCCTCTGGGAAAAATTTTTTGTACGCTTCAGTCGCCACGTCAGAAGGCGAAATACAATTAACTTGAATTTGCTGATTTCTAAGTTCATGAGAAAGAGCGACGGTTAAATCTTCAATCGTTTTTTTGGACACGAAATATGGAAGCCAACCTTTTGCGCCACCCTCAAAAGTGCCTGAAATGTTGATGATTTTACTACCTTGTTTCATTGAGGGAACGAGTTCGTGCGATAAAATGGTTGGCGCGGTTAAACCCACTGCGTAAGTGTCCAAAATTTCATCGGTGGAATAATCAGCAAATTCAATCCCTGAAAACGCTTTTTCTTTTGAGTGCCAAATACCAGCAACATTGACGAGAATATCAATTTCGTCTTCTGACTCCTTGATATTTTGAGCAAACTTCTTTATCTCATCAACGCTTCTCAAATCAACACAAAAAATTTTTCCTTCGCCACCAGCTTGCTCCACAAGTTTAAGTGTTTTTTCTAAACCATCTTTGGAGCGAGCTAAGAGTATAGTTTTCGCGCCTTCCGAAGCGAGCTTGACGGCTATAGCACGACCAATGCCTGTACTTGCACCTGTAATAACAGCAGTTTTGTTTTTTAGCTTCATAAAATTATTGTAATCATTTAAAGTTTATAAAACAATTGATAGCTTGATAGGCTCAGGTTTGAATTTCGCCTAACTGGTTATTATACGAACTATTATCAGGAAAATGACAATATTCTACAATTTTAAGGATAAATTTGCTTACCGCTGTCATCTTCAATAATCACAGCATTGGTTGGACAAGAACGAGCGGCTTCTAGGATTTTTTGTGCATCGGACGGCAATTTAGAATAATCAGTCCAATCACTGGTTTTTACGCCATCTTTGTTTTTTATTACCGCCTTCCCCTCTTCATCAAGCTCAAAAACCTCAGGTAGTAGCGCAATGCAAGATGCAGCGCTAATACAAAGATCTCTGTCTACTTTAATTTTCATATATTTAAAAATTAATAATTAATTATTTAATATAAACGGCATTATTTTTACGCGCTGCGGCCACACCCAATTGTAGACGTTCATTACTAGGCGCATAAAGCGTAAAAAGTTTATCACCTTTTTTTACTTTATTTCCCCAATCAACATGCATATGAATGCCAGCGAGTTTTTCACGCGGTGCACCCAAGTTCATACAAATTTCATTAATCGCACGATCATGTATTAAATTAACACGCCCTGATTTTTTCGCGTGAATTTCATAATGAAACGCTCCTGTTGCTACGGCTTCAGAATTAATATTTTGATTTCCACCTTGTGCTTTAATAATCTCCTGCATTTTTTTCCAAGCTGCACCGCTTTGTATCTGACGATGAGCAATTTTTTTACCCTGTCCTTTCCTACAATAACCTTTTAGTTCTAATAATTGTCCTGCTAAATTTACAGATTTTCGCTCTAAATCATGCGGTCGTAATTTATGCTGCTGCAATACCCGCAATACATCACGTGCCTCCAAAGCTGGACCAATACCGCGCCCCACTGGCTCACGCGCTAGCGTCTTAATTACTTTTATTTTCATCCCAAATTTTTTTCCTAGCCAAATAAACTTTTTTTCGAGCATATTAGCAATGTGTTGATTAGGAATTTTAGTAGTTTCTCCAATGGGCATATCTATTACCAAATAATCAACTCCCATAGCAACTTTTTTCGCCATTATGGAAACTAACATTTTATCATACGGCTCCAGTGCTAAAGGCCGCGAAATTTGAATTATTTTATCATCGGCCGGCGCAATATTTAAACCACCACCCCAAACCAAACAAGCTTTTGTTTTTCTAACTATGTTTTTAATTTCTTTCATACTAAAAGAAACTGGAGCTAATACTTCCATAGTATCAGCCGTACCAGCGGGCGAAGTAATTGCACGTGATGAGGTTTTGGGAATATAAAGCCCCAATGATGCAATAATCGGAACCACTACCATAGTAGTTCTATTACCAGGCAAACCACCAACCGAATGCTTATCTACAACTCTGATCGGCATATTCATCTGCTCGCCAGTTTCAGCCATAGATTTCGACAAATAAAATAATTCCTCGTTGGAATAAGGTTTAACAAAACTGGACGATACAAAATAAGTGATTTCTACCGCTGATAAACGATTTTCAGTTATATCGGAAATAATGGAGTGAATCTCCTCATAAGTTAAAGACTTACCCAGCATTTTACGTTTAATTGCTTGAATTGATGGTGGACGGGATATAATTGCTACCTCTACAATATCGCCATTTGTAATATTGTGATGACGCCACACTTCTCGAAATAATCCAATCTGGCCAGCTTTAACTCGAGAACGGCTGGTATCAGCCCAAACAATTATTTTTTGCTTGTTGCTCCATTTTAATTCAATCCGGTCGCCTGCTTGAATACCTAAAGATTCCGCTTCGTCCTCATTAATCACCGCCACGATTTCTCCGCCAGCGGCAAAATCTAATTTTTTTGATTTTAAGTAAAAAGACATGACTCTATTTAATAATTATTGCATATTTAGCTAATTCTTTTTTTAGCTGATTATAATTTTTAAATAAGATACTATTGATTCCCAATTTACGTGGTGCTAAAACATCATCTTCTATTTTGTCACCTATCATTATACACTGAGACGGTTTATAATGTGTCTTTTTGAGCAAAACTTTAAAAAATTTTAGTGAGGGTTTTATAGCTCCTACCTGATAGGAAAATACCGGATAATCAATGTACTTTAGTAAATTCGTCTTCTTTTTAAAAACCTTTACAGCAAAAATACTACTATTTGATAAAAGGGCGGTTTCAAAACCTAGATTTTTTAATTGCTTAAGTAACGGTACGGAATAAAAATATAATTTAGTTTGCGCTTCAGCCGCTTTTCGTAAATCCATAATTTTTCTTACCAAATTCGCTGTAACTGTCATCTTCATAGCTTGACACAAGTTAGTATAAGCAGAATATTCAGAACGCCAAGGTTTAAGTTGTAAAGAACGTTCAAAAATTTTTACAAACTTCTTATGAGGTATCAATGACTTTGTTACCTGTAAAATCCTGTGAGTAGTAGAATAAGGTACTCTTCGATAAGCTAGTGTTTGCCATAGATCAAAAATAACCAATTTAATCATATAGAACCTAATATACTATCTTCGGCTCTGTTCCCCACAATTTTATAGCCACAGCCAAAGCTGAATCCGGATTATGTTTCACAAAATCTTTAAAAGCGTATCCAGACATAATTAGACGTCTAGCTTCTAAGGCCGCTTCGACGCCACGCTCTACGCCTTGTGGATGACCTAGTACTCCCCCTCCTAATTGAATAAAAATATCATACCCTAATTTAGCCACCACTGTCTCCAGAACTCCCGGATGTAAACCACCAGAAGCTACGGACCAAACAGGCTTGATGTTAAACCATTTCTGACCCAAGGTATGAAATTTACTATCGGCCAAAGTTTCATCCAGTGCTACTGCTTTATGCATCTGCTCTAATTCTGGAGAAAAATGAAACGGATCATAAGGACAAGACAATTCTGCCGGATTCATGGCCGCGTCTATTAACTCACTTTCTCCATAATCTTCCATTTTAGCTTTAGGAGAACCAATATGCAACGAATCTACACCCAACAACCGCATCATCTTAGCTACAGTCAACATAGAAACACTAAAACCCCATAACGCTCCGTCACCTCTAATTCCCGGGCCTGACTCGCGAGTAAAAAAACCATGCATCGCACGGTGGGCATGAATAAATAACCCGGGATTTTTTAAACGCATACTATGTACTGCCGCAAATCCGGTGGTAACTACATCCATCATCATCACTCGCCCGCCTTCTTTTTTTATCATTTCCGCTCTTTTTACCATGGTATCTATATCCGAATGCGTGACATTACATAAGAAAAGTTTTTTAGGGCTACCCTTAGATTCTAATTCGCGTTGTACTGCCAAAACTGCTTTAACCCTATCTTCAAATTTATTAAACGGCAGACTGGTTAAATTTTCATCATCTTTAATAAAATCATAACTACCGTCGCCCGCTGTCCACAACCGACGCGCTAAACTCGCTTGTTCCTCGGCAGTTCTGCCGACTTTTGGTTTAGCTACAGTTCCGACAATTGGATGACGATCAGTATGGCCCAACATATCTCGCAAACCATCAATGCCAAACCGCGGTCCAGGAAATGACTCAACTAACTGTTTAGGAAAACGAATATCAAAAATTCGCAATCCTTGCACCATTTTCATACCAGCAATATTACCCACCGGACCGGCTAAAAATCCCGACATATTTCCAGGTTCAAATAAATCATGACGATAAGCCACTTTAAACATATGCTTATCGCGATCAATATCATAAGCAATGGCTTTATATTTATCAGCTGTTTTCATTCCCGAATCTGCTCTTGCTTCCACTTTAGTCCAAGTACCAGTGGACGATTCAGCTGCTACTGAAGCTGCCGCGTCTAAAAATACTTTATCCGGAATACCATGAGCCAACTGTAATTTATACTGCACAATAACAAAATCTTCATCTGGATTTTTCGGCTGCCACCCAACAGGCGCCAAATAATTTAATTGTACGGCCATAGAAAAATTAAAATTTAAAAATCAAAACCAAAAATTAATCTTATTTACTTCTTAACCAGGGATAGAATTTTAAAGCTACTGATTTAACTTGCTTTGGTTTAATTATACCAGCTTCAGTTATAAAACCAGAAATCAAGCGAGTTGGAATTTTATCAAAAGCATAATTTAATACTTTAGTACCTTTCGGCGCTTGCGGCCATAATTCCCTACCGTCGCGCATTTCAATTTTAGATTTCTTATCACTATCTAATTTTAATAAAGTAGCAGCAATATAAACCGGAATGCCGGAGGTTACTGCGGCCAAAGCAATTGCAAAGCTTCCAACTTTATTAAAAACCGAGCCGTCGGTGGCAATGCTATCAGCACCCAATATCACCTTATTTATCTTAATGTCGTCACCTGACCAGTTACTTACCAAAAAAGCTGCGGCTGAATCTACCACCATTACTGTTGGAATTTTGTATTGACTCAAGTGTTTGTCCGTAATATGCCCTTGGTACAACGGCCTGGTTTCTGTATGATATACCTTAAATTTTTTTCCCTTTTGCTTAGCACAAACCAAAATTCCCTCGGTTAAAGAAGAATGGCAATGGGTAAAAATATTATCCCCAGTTTTAATTAATAGCGTACCATTATTAAAAATCTTTTTTTTAGCTTGGGTAATCAATGATAAAATTCTGCTAACAGATGATTTAACCGACGATCGCTTTAATTTTCCCGACTTATAATCCCTGATTAGTTGATTAGTGTAATAGTTAATTAAATTTCTAGCCAAAGGTTCTGTTGGTCTAGCGCTAGCTAATTTAATCGCCGCCTGTTTTATTTTTTTTATAAAATTAGGCTTTTGGTAATGAAACAAAGCATAATCCGCCAATAACAATAAACCAGCGCGTGTTACCGCTGTTGCTCCTTGAATTTTTATACTTTTTATATCCTGAATTGTTTGGTTAAACTTTTTATTTATATTCATTCGATTAAAAATGAGCTACTTCACCGGGCTTAAGCTGATTAATATGATTATGATAATTAGTTCGCTGGCCTGATACTGGATGATTATTTTCTGAATCTTTACCAACCACTTTTGTCTCATTATTTTTTAACAAATCATTTAATGAAATGGCCGCGCCAGTATCTTTGATAATAACATCATGCGGAATAACAGTAGCAGGCACAGTATTAACATTTATACTTTTTTCATTAACCTTGGTTAACTTTACTTCTGAATCAACTTTAATATTTTGCGATTTAATTGATTCTTGAACCAACAACCGTGGCTTGGGTTTAGGAATTAATCCTTGTCTTATTTTTTTTATGTCATCTTTACAATATACCGGCCTGATACCGTCGGGTTTAAAGGTAAGTTGTACTTTTTTACCACAAACCCAACAAATATCTTCAAATAGCGGCTCGTCAATAATAACTTTACTTTTTACATTCGTCTTATAAATCTTGTCTTCAGCAGCCAAGCTCTTGCTTTCTGCTTGGGCAGTTTTCTGAAACATTTCTTCCACGCCAGTCCAGCGTATTATTTTGCGTTCGACTTCTTCCCGCGTACTGCTATAACGTTCGCGCGAAACTTTGATAATTTTCTCACGATTATGTGTTAACTGGGCAACTGGCGGCAAAGTCCGAGCACTAAAAGGATCCGAAGCTACTCCATCAATCATTAATTTCAAATAAATATTATAGCGCGGCAAATTAACCAAATCGTTTTGCACAAAAACGGGCTCAAATTCTTTTTCTAAAAATTCAGCATCTTCGGCACCCACCCGAAAACAAATAATTGTTCCCACATTACCAAAAACTGCGGCTTTTACCACATCACCTAACTGTTCAATGTATTGATGAGCTAAAATTAGATTCAACCGATATTTGCGTGCTTCTGATAAAATATTGGCAAAACTTTCAGTAATAAAATTTTGAAATTCATCAACGTACAAAAAGAAATCTCTACGTTGAGTCTCGGGAATATCTATACGGCTCATCGCTGCTAGCTGTAATTTGGTAATCATCATTGCGCCTAACAGCGCTGAATTATCCTCCCCCATTTTACCCTTGGCTAAATCCAACAACAATATTTTTCCATTGTCCATTATATCGCGGACATCGATAGATGATTTAGGCTGGCCAACAATATTGCGAATAATAGATGATGATAAAAATTGGCCAATTTTATTTTGAATTGGCGACACTGCTTCTACTCTAAACTTCTCATTATAATTATCATACTCATCAAGCCAGAAAGACCTAACCACTGGGTCGGTAACTTTTTCTAAAACTTTGCGACGATACTTTTTATCTACTAAAATTCTAGTAATACCCAGTAACGTAGAACCGGGATATTCCAACAAAGAAAGAATTGCATTTCTTAATATATATTCCAATCTTGGTCCCCAAGAATCAGCCCAAATTTTCTTAAATACGCCAACTAATCCTGATGACACTAAATGCCGATAACGCGGATCAACAGATTCTAAAACATTAAAGGCAATAGGATAATCAATATCAGAAGGATTAAAATAAATTACGTCATTAATGCGGTGCGTGGGAATAACATCTACAATTTTTTGCACTAAATCGCCATGCGGATCAACCACTGTCAAGCCGTGACCATTCCTAATATCAGCAGTGATCATATTTTCTAAAACCACAGATTTACCCATGCCGGTTTTACCAATAAAATAAACATGCTGCCGTCGGTCTGCTAATTTTATACCAAAACGGCGATTATGATTGCGGTAGCTGGTTTCAGCAAACGGCACTACTTCGGATTTATACAATGTTTCCATATTTATTCAACAAAAGGTAAATTAGGAGGCACTTGTTTGTCCTCTGCCCGTGGTAATGAAACTTCTGAACCGCTTACTGATCTTAGAGTTTTATAAACAGGTAAAGTAAACGGGGGTTCAGCTTTCTTCATATCTGTCTTTTTAATCAATGGGGCTTTTACAGTCATAACTGGGAAATGATAAATCGTTGCCAATTCCTCGGTATTTAAAATTCGACCATGTCCTGCGCCTCTAAACGGACTGCGAAGTTTATATGCTATTAAAAGCTTCTTTTGTTTCCTGGTAATCCGCTGTTTCGCTAAAAAATAATAAGCGTTAGTGGTAACCAATGATGATGGCTTGAAACCGTTTAGATTAAGCGCAGTATATTGTTTAATGGCACCAAACACTGCATTAACACCTCTACCTTTAAGAAAAGTTTCTCGTCTACCCCAATAAATCATCCGAAATTTAGTCTTAAAGCCAATCTTTGATATTTTTCTTTCAATAGCTTCTATTATATCGCGTTGGCCAGGAGTTAATTTAATAACAGTAGGAACAATCATTTCTTCTTTCTTTTCGCTTTCTGCTTCAGAGTAAGAAACTAAAGAATCACCCATTACTCTAATTGTCTCTGATAATCCCGAAGCAATACTTTGAACTACTCCTACTTTTTTTGTTTTTTGCCCTTCGGTTAATCTTTTCACTTCTGCTAAACCATCCTCTTTCCAAGAATCATTAATCGAAGTAATTAAAAACTGTAGCCAAACATCCTCATCTGGTTTAATACGCGATAATATTTCCAACAGAGATGCCATTGGGTCTTTAAAATCTTCACTGGCCTGATGTTCAAAATCAACATAGGTCCTGATGGGATAAACATCCTTATTTTCTAAAACTAATTCCGTTCCCCATAAATCATACTCATCAGTGTCAAAATTATTAGAAATTCTGTCAACATAATCCTCACTTTCTACAATTTCTGCATCTGGATATTGGGCATACACTGCCGCTTCTACTAAATCGCGATACTTTTCCGGAGTACGAATAAAAAATTGTATATACCCGCCTAACGATACAATTTCAAAACTAAACGGCTCAATAATTTCTCCCTTAATATATTTATAATATTTATTAGGATTTACATAGGTACCGGCTAAAGCTGTAAAAATACTTTCAACCGCTTTTGGCGATTGTTCCGTTTCTTTGGGTACATCTATTGCTAATAATACATATTTGATGCCTGCTAAATAACTAATACGTTTACGGCGCAAGCGCTCCACCCACCACAATGGCAAGCCGATTAATAAAACTACTACCCATCCTCCATGCGTAAACATCCACCATTGTTGTTCTAGAGGTGTTAAATAAGTTAACTCTGACAAATCAAAAAATAACAACCACTCCATAATTATAATTGATTTATTAACTGATATTTACCTTGTTCTGTGCGGTTAAAATATTTTTTATTTGTTAATGCTAAATAAATAGTGCCATCTTGCACTAATCGTCTGTTTAAAACCTCGGCTACAATTTCATCACGGCTTAAGGGAATATTTTTTTCTTGTAATACCTTAATTATTACCTCTAAAACTATACCCGGCTCATAGCCCCATTCTTTTAAAGCATAAATTCCCCTACCCACCAAAACATAACGCTTATCTAAAATTAATTCATTGTGTACTGTCGGGGCATGCGCTTGCTTATGATCAAATTTTTGTTCATTTATTAATTTGGTAATTTCTCGAAAATGTAATGGCTTTCCTGATTTTTTTAAAACTAAATATATTTTATCACTCATTCTTTTAGGAGTAATTGTTTCCCAAGAAGACAATCCCCACTCACCATAAGGGTTCCGCTTAATTAAAGTTCCAAGCTCAAGTAGTGATAAAATAATTTTTGCATCGTTAATTTGGTTTCCTAAAGGACCTACTGCTTTACTTTGAATAAGTTTGTTAGCTAAACTTTCATCACTAACTGGGCTGCTAGCTTGCTCCAAAATATCAAAGGCTGACTGTAATAATGTTCTCAACACTTCCGACGATGCATTTTGCAACAACCACCCGGGTTTAAATTCGTTATCATCATAACCAACCGGCTTTACTACATCATTCAAAAGCTCAAACAAATAAAATTTTATTGTGTGTACCGGCATATCCTGATTTGCTGCATCTGATAACAACCGCAATAAATGTTCTTCGGTCACTGCCCCGCCCTCACTTTCAATACTTTCGACAATTATACTGCTAACTGGCGAAATTAACTCCCTGAGTTTAGCTGATTTATTTATTTTATTAATAACTAATTTTTCTATCTGTCTTACGCGTTCTCTGGTAATTTGAAAAGATTTTCCCACATTTTCCAGTGTTTCCTGTTCTTTATCAGGCAAACCAAAACGCCGCGCAATAACCTGGGCTTCGCGTTCGGTTAAGGCCTTAAGGATATTAGCTAAAATTTCCTGCGGCCTGAATTGCTCCTTGCGAGAGTATTGTTGCGTAGTAATAATTTTATCTAAAATTGAATCTTGACCATTTGTCATATTATGGTTTAATTATATCATATAATCATAATTCTGTCAAATAATTACAAATATAATAATTTAAGCTATAATAAAAACAAACAATAATAAAAAATAATTACACAAACACAAAATATTTTGGAGTATGTCATGTTTAAAAAATTGTTCTTTTACATATCTGTATTAATGTTATTATCAGATAATTTGGTTATATCCCAAATTCGTTTCCCTGATTTCTATTCAGTGGAAAAACTAAACATTATTAGTAATGCTTATTCGGTTGACGGAAAGTTAAGATTGACCAAAAATACTAAAATGCAACGTGGCGCTATTTGGTTTCAGGCACGTCAGGTTGTGGCTGATACTTTTGAAACGATTTTTCGCTTTCAATTAACTGGTTGTGGCGGATTGGGTGGTCGCGCTGATGGATTTGCGTTTGTAATTCAAAATTCTGGAGATTCAGTTATTGGTCTTAACGGCGGTGGAATTGGTTATAGTGGTATTGTTAATAGTGTAGCGATAGAATTTGATACTTATAAAAATAGTGACCCAAATAATAATCATATAAGTATTCAATCGCGTGGAACATTAGCCAATAGTCACCTACATACTTATTCACTAGGTTACATAACTTCAATACCTAATTTAGCCAACGGTTCAATTTACCAAGTAAAAATAAGCTACGCAGCAGACACTATTAAAGTCTATTTTAGTGATTTTAATTCACCAGTCTTAAGCGTGCCAATTAATTTGGGTAGCTTACTTAGTTTGGACAGCGGCAAAGCTTGGGTAGGATTTACCGCCTCAACCGGCAATGGCTATGAAAACCATGATATTTTATGCTGGTCGTTTGATACAACTTTTTCTGCAGACACCCCACCGGCCATAGTTTTTGTACCAGGTATTATGGGTTCCTCACTTTGTGATTCTACTGCGGGCAAGGAAGATTATTTGTGGATAGATCTGTGGCAACTGGCTTTACAGGACGATCTTTTTTTACTCCCTTTGCAATTAGCCAGCAACGGTCAAGATCCTATGTTTCCTAGTTATCATATTCGCGTTTCACCAAGAGCTAATGGCGCTTACACACCCGAACAAGAATTAGCTAGAAAACCACTCTCTTACTACAAAGAACTATTTGATAGCCTCACCACCAACTATGACTATAAACTTGATAATTTTGACATAGACCATACTGAAGGTGAAAATTTGTTTATCTTTCCTTATGATTGGAGAAAAAGTATAAAGTGGAACGGCGAGCAATTGTCATATTTTATTGATAGTGTAAATACCTGGTCAAAAGCTAATCAAGTAAATATAGTGGCGCATAGTATGGGTGGCTTAATAGCTAAAGAATGCGTACGTTCGTATGACAAAAATCGAATCAATCAAATTATTTTTGTCGGCACGCCGCATTTAGGCGCTCCTAAAATAGACTATGTCTTATTTATGGGTGATTTAAATGGTTTGTTAGGCATTGCGGCCACTAAAGCAATAATTAAAACAATTAGTAAAAACATGCCTTCAGCTTATCAGCTGATGCCCAGCAACAACTACCTTAATACTGATTTGAACCATGGTCAGTCCTCGAATGTTGAATTGTATAATAAATATTTTGGGACTATTTCAAACACTGGTTTTAATTATGAGGAGATTATGGCGTTCCATAAAACATCTACATTTTTAGGAATACCAGAATTCAACAGTGATTTAATAAATCAGGCCATTACTTTTCATAATAATTTTCTCAATGTTGATTTCGACGAAATTTCATTATTCAATATCGCTGGCTATGGTAAAAAAACTATTGGGCATGTATTATTTTCTAACCTGCCTATAGGTGAACGAGCCTATGCTTCCTTTAATCTAAATGGTGATGGTGCTGTACCTTTACGTAGCGCAGAAATAGTAAATACATCGATCACTAAAGCGAATTATTATGTTAATAAGGTTAAGCACGTTGAATTACTTAATAATAAATCAGTAGTGAACTTGGTTTGTAATTTATTAAAATCACCGCCCGACACCTTAAGCCCATTGGGGTCAAATATTAGTAAAGACCCGCCAGCAAGTTACGCAGTTAGTAGTTTCTTTGGTCTAAAAATTAGCAGTCCGGTTAGCATAAATGTTTATGATTCTCAAGGCAGGCATACTGGCCCTATTGATGACTCTACTTGGGAAACTGAAATACCTGAAAGCGATTATGATAGTGGACCAAACACTGATCCTGAGTCACCCAAAATAATATTTGTGCCGCTAGGCGACGATTATAATGTTATAATTACTTCCCAAGATACAGCTGCATATTTTAGGTTAACCATTGATGAAATTCAAGAAGGTCAATTGATCGGCTCAATTTGTTTTGATAGTATCCCCACCGACATTAACACAGGGGCTCGTTTGCAAGTCAGCCGGGTAACCAGCGGCTTGTTGCTAGAAGTGGATATGGACGGCGATGCGATTTTTGAAACTAAAGCTTATCCCAGTATTGCCCATACTAAACAAACTGTAAACGTAGGTTGGAATTTAATTTCTCTTCCGGTGCAACCCTTGGATTCAAATCGTGCTATCCTCTATCCATCCTCTGTTTCCAATGCCTTTTCTTACCGTGGCAGTTATTTGCCTGATGACACTTTAGCAATGGGAAAAGGCTTCTGGCTAAAATTTGTTAGCAGTGATACCATATCATTTTGGGGACTGACAAAACATGTTGACACTATAGCTGTCGCTAAGGGCTGGAATATTATTGGTTCCTTATCTCACGATATTGCCACTTCAACTATTACCAGTGTGCCAGCAGATATTATTAATTCAGAATTCTTTAGTTTTAATGAATCTTATTTTAAAGCTGATACTATTAGATCAGGCCAAAGCTACTGGATAAAAGTGAATAGCGATGGAGAATTAATCCTTGATGCTACCAAATAGTTCTTTATAAAATCATAGTTCAAGCCCAGAGAAATCTCTTTGGGCTTTTTTTATTTTCATAACTATGTCCTAATTTTCTCTAATTATCACGACTAAAAAAATAGAAATGGCTGCGGGACATGGACTCGAACCATGATTACCTGCTCCAGAGGCAGGCGTCCTACCATTAGACGATCCCGCATAATGCTTTTTAAATAAAAACTAGCTCACTTGAAAATAGCTGATTTAATAAAAATATTCAAGCTTACTGCAAACGGCCGCCAAAAGTTGATAATACGTTAGACAATAAATTATCAGCTGTTTTATTTTTAACTTCTTCAACAATAGCATGAAATTTTAAAGGAAAACCCATTATCTCAAACACGGCATCATCAATAATTTTTTTTACTTTGTCATTATTTACTCTTTCTAAATGCAATCTGTAATCAAAAGCTATCAACATTTTATCGCCTTCAATATTAATAAGGCGTGCTACACTAAGAATAAAAGATAACGAGTGATTATATTCTTTTAATTTATCAATTAACAATGGCCATTTATTCTTAACTTCTTCTAGTTGAATATTCAATACTGTGGCTGTTTTTTGTATATTATCTGACTTTACAATCCCCTTCTTATGAACCTGTTTGCTTGTCAAATTGGTAATATTTTCGACTGACAAATTATTATTATTATTATTTTCACAAATAACTACAGCCGCTAATTCAAATGGCAACTGAGCTAAGTCTGACTGTTGCCAACTAACCAATACCTTTAACCACTCATCTAATATTTCTTGAATTCGTATTTGAGTAAGATGTAAAGAAGATTCAGTCAAACTGGAGTCTTGCTCAACTGTTAAATCAAACGAAGAAAATCGCGACAAACCGCCACCCAATTTGATTAACAATAGTTTACGCAACAATTCTGTTACTTGCTGATGCAAATATGCCAAATCTCCACCTTGCGTAAAAAATTCGTTAATAATTGCTACCGCCTCTCCTGCTTGGCGCTCAACAAAACAATTTAATATTTTCAAAGCGACCTCAATATCAGAATGAGGCAATACTAAACTCACTTCACGGTCGGTAATCTTTTTTTCACCCAATGATAATAATTTTCCCAGCATACTCTCAGCATCACGTGCTGACCCTCCAGCTAAACGCGCAATTTCCGCAAATATTTTCTGTTCCACAATTATACCTTCACTTTTAGAAATTTTTTCTAATCGCTTTATTAAATCTTGACTGTTAATTTTATGAAAATCAAAACGTTGACAGCGTGAAATAATTGTATCTGGTACTTTATGAACCTCGGTAGTAGCTAACACAAATATCGTATGAGCTGGCGGTTCCTCTAATGTTTTAAGCAACGCATTAAATGCTTCCATGGTAAGCATATGCACTTCGTCAATAATCACAATTTTAAAATTTTCAGTTACTGGACCATAAGGGATACGTTCGCGAATTTCCCGAACATCATCAATGCGTCTGTTAGACGCTGCATCAATTTCTAATAAATCTAAAGAGTTGCCATCTTGAATAGCTTTGCATGAATCACAATTATTGCACGGCTCGATCTGACCATCTTTTCTGGTTCGACAATTTAAAGCTTTGGCTAAAAGTCTGGCAATAGTAGTTTTTCCCACACCCCTAACACCGCAAAATAAGTAGGCGTGAACCACTTTGTCAGTTATAATTTCATTCTCTAAAGTTTTTATAATATGTTCCTGACCAATTATTTCAGAAAAGGTCTGGGGACGATATTTACGATAAAGTGTAACAGTCATAAAAGTACTCCCATTGTAAACCAAAAAGAAGTATTTTGGCAAATACACAATTTAAAACTATCCTATATTTCAATGGCTGTTTTTTCAGAAATATCCTGATTTTCTTCCAAAGTATCTTGATTTGCTTTTTTGGTCGTCCGTCGCTTGGTTTTTGTAGTTTTCTTAACCTCTGAATCTGTTTCTAACTCTTCTAATTCAGTAGATAATCCATCACCTGCCCCAAGATTGTGCTTTTTTATAACATTTTCCACTGCTGCCCAAGTTGAGGGTGTACTTTTAGGCACTAAAACCACTATTTCATCGCCTAAATCGGCTTTAAAATAAGTTACGCTAGCTAACAATATTCGGAAATATTGACCCCGAGACAACACTTGAAATTCATCTGTCTGTTCATCTTTGGTTAATACACCAAGTATTCTCTCTCTTTCAACTGGACCAATTTGTTTATAAATAAAAGATCCATCAGGACTAATGGTTAATTTAAGTAAATCCCCTTCCACTAATTTTGACTTAGATGCATAATTCGCAGGTACGCTGTATAACTTACCATCTGGTCCAACCATATTTTGCCCATCAAACACTCCTTCAATAATAACCGCTCCTTGGTCAGTGTGTTGGACGGATGTATTAGGTGCTTCTATACCATGAGCTTCCATAGCGTCAAACCCCAAATTTTTTAAAAGTTGAGTTGCGGTATCTAAATTATTTCTGGCCGCTTCCACCAATTGGCGAATAAGCACTAATTTATTTGTATCATTTATCATATTTATTTTATTTAATATTTATATTTGACTTTGAATTTTTCAATAAATTTATGTTTTAAATTTTATGTTTTGAGTTTCAATGTAAATTTTTAATTAATTTTTGTAAATCTTTTTGTGTTGCAAGTTATTTATTTTCAATTTACTGTTAACAGTTAATTTTTGTTTATAGTTTTTTTAATTTCGAATATAGCAAGTATAAAAAAAGCTGCTGACTTTGTCAACTGCTTTATGCACAGGCCGAACAACTATTTTATTCGCCCCGATATAAAAAAATTGTTATTGTTTTGGGATCGGGTTTGTCTTTAATTTGCGGTTTTAAATTAGGTAAAGGAAAAGCATAAGTTAAAAAACAAGCATCAGTCTTTAATTCTTGATTGATTTTTGGCTCTAGCTTCTTCATAGCATAAGGTGTTAAAAAACAGAGTATTGCATCTGCGGCAGATAAATCAGCAGAGAAAAAATCTTGAAAGCGTATATCAATCATTTTATGTAAACCTGATAATCTTACTCTTATTTTTGCTATTAAATACGGAATTATTGACAATTCAAAACCAACCGCTCGAACGCCACACTGTTTTACTGCTTCAATTAATATCCTACCATCACCGCAACCTAAATCATAAACTAATTGTCTTGGTTTTAATTCAGCCAATTTAATCATTCTACGAATGTCTTTTTTAAACAACGGAACCCACGGTGCTGCGCTTAAAGTGGCAATAACTAAGGTGCCTAATGTTATTGCCAAGATACAAAAAATACCTATTTCAATAATAGCGGACATAAAAATTTTTCATATTTAATTTACAGAGTTTTTTCACTGCTAACTGGCGCTTTAGTTGAAACTGAACCAAGTTTTGTCCGCTCCATTATTTCGGCTTCTACTTCCGCCTTTGGACGCCCAAATTTTAGACGCGACAACTCTTTTAGCTTACTAGCTATATTACGATCAGTGGGTTGTGGCGGTAGTGTTTTCATGTTAAATGGTCTAGTTGAGGCATTATCAACTAATAATTTAACATAAGCACTATATTGTTCAATATTGACCAAATCATATGCATTAAACACTGGAGCAAACTCCTTGGCTAAAAGTTCTGCATCCTCAACACCAATTTTAAAGCTGATCAATGTACCAACCGTACCCAATATTGCGTCACGAATTTTGGTATCCGCGCCTTGCACTAATTGCTGTAAATATTGATTAGTCACAATCAAATCCAACCGATATTTGCGGGCTTCTGATAAAATTGTCGCTACCGAATCAGTAATAAAATTTTGAAACTCATCTATATAAAGATAAAAATCTTTTCTTTCGGATTCCACTAGGCTAGCTCGAGTCATGGCAGCCATCTGCAATTTAGAAACAATAATTAATCCTAGCAACGAAGAATTTACTTCACCGGTAGTACCTTTGGACAAATTTACCAACAAAATTTTCTGCTTATCCATGATATCTCTAAAATTGAATCCTGATTTAGGCTGACCAATAATATTGCGCATCATTTCGTTTTCTACAAATCGACCGACTTTGGAAATTAAATATCCCAGCATTTCAGATTTATGAAAATCCGTTGTCTGCGCCATTTCCTTTTCCCAAAATGACCGCACTACCGGATCGGTAACTTTGGTTAGTTTATATTTTTGAAATTCTTTATCAGTAAAAATTCTGGGAATTTCAGCAATAGTACCAGGGTATTCTTTGTCCGACATCAAAGTCAGCATAGCATTACGCATATTATGCTCAAACATTGGTCCGATCATATTAGGGTCGGTTACCAGCTTATAAAAAATTGAAATCATTTCCTGCACAGCAAAATCCGCCTGTTCCGGAGTTCCAGCTTCTAGCATATTTAATCCAATCGGGCGTTCAACATCAGAAGGATTAAAAATCACTACATCATCGGCTCTACTCAACGGAACTTGTCCCAAAATACTTTCTATTAATTCACCATGCGGATCAATTACTCCTACTCCCCGCCCAGCTTTAATATCTTGCACAATTAAATTTTGCATTAACACAGATTTACCAGTACCTGATTTACCAATTATATATACATGACGACGTCGGTCATCATCCTTCATATTTATTAATGTCTCTTGTCCGCGATAACGATTAATACCCAAAGTTATTCCTGCTGCTGGAATATTAACTGGGGCTGGAGCTCTCCTGGCGCCTAGCCAACGAATATTTGGCGTTTCAGTCGTGGCTAAAGGAAAATGATAAATACTCGCCAACTCTTCGGTATTAAGAACAAGTTTATTTCTAAAATCTAAGCGACGATGAATAAACCCGACTAAAAATTTATCTAATGATAATGGTTTTTTTATTTCATAACGATTGCCATATTCATAAATGCTAAATTGCCCAAAAGCGTTAGCAATATCATTTAAATATGCGTTGGCCTGCGCTTGAGATAATGCCGTGGCCACCAAACGAATCGTTACATCTAACCCCGCTTTGGAAGCTTTTTGTTCCAAACCCTTAACCATTTCTTGCTCTAAGGGTGATAACTGATGTTCTTGTTTTGGTTTATCTGGATTACTATTTTTCTTGTTATTTGATGACCAAAAAATTTCTCCCAAAAAACGCCACGCTTTACTAACTATATTTTTCTGATGTACTTGGGCCAATGATTTTCCTTGCTGCATGGCCGAGGCGATTCTAACACCTTCCCGGCGCCACGATGGCTGTGCCGAACGAACCACTAGTTGTATAGCAGCACCCATGTTTTTAGGAATTTTGCTTAAAGTGTTGGTTATAGAATTCAAAGAATCAGCTTCTAGTTGTAAATATGTTTTGGTAGGAAAAACTGAGGGCCGGATAAATTTAAGATAGACGCCAGCAGTAAATCCGTGCGCTAAAAAAATATTATAATCTTCCACTTGTTCAATATTGGCATGAGGATAATGCGATAAAATCTGCTGTTCCAGAAAACTACGCATCTCCGAGGTTACTACCACATAAAAAGAAATTAAACCATTTTGTACTACTATTTCTAAAGCTGCATGGTCATCTCTGCCACCAGACCAAACGTTTATTCCCGATTGCGGCCTTAAACCACCTAACGCCGACCATAAAACTTCCGCTACGCCGATTTGCTCAATCACATACTGCTTGCCACTTTTTTGTTGCTCATTATTGATACTATCTTTAGGAACAGTCACCAACAGCACCTGCATGTTCAAGCTAGTTTTTAGTTCATGCAACTTATGTGCTAAATGCCGCAAAATCAATGCTGCTACAACAACAAGCGACACAATTAACAAAACAATTAACCAGCTCCAACTGAATCCTCCGCTGCCTAACTTGTCTGTTATATTATTAGTTTCATCGGCAATTACGCCCAATTGAAATAACCACACAAAATTATTGCTTGAGTTTTAAAATTTTATCAGCTTTTATTTTAGCTTCCTGTTCAATAAAATATTTATTAATTCCTGGTAATATTTTAAGCCAATCTATTAATAACTTAATAATTTCCTGCACTTTAACTTTCACCACTTGGATCAACGCTGAAATTTGTGATGCTGTTTGTTCTCCTTTAACTTTAAATTTTTGTTGATCAGCTGGTGACAATTCGCGATATAATTCTGCTAAATCTTCCTGTAAAATATTTTCTATCTTTGACTGTAAAGGCGGAACAGCGAGCTTGGGGCTAGTAATCACTGGAGTGATCGGTGTAGCTGACTCTACCTGAACTGGAGTGTGCCTTACCCCAATTTCAGTTTCAGAAACCGGTTGCTCTGCTACCTGTTCTGATATTCGCTCCTGTTCCCGTATTGAGGGTGAAATAACTTCCCTACCTTTAAATTCTCTTTTTATATCTATCATGGCTGTTTTATTAGTATAACAAAATATTAGTGTGCTTTAATTGGATATATTAATATTAACTAGTTAATTCGAGTATTGATGATTTTATTATATCATTTTTTTAGTCTAGTTTCAATACCAATGCTTTATCTGATATACTTTATTTATGGATAGTTTTTTCACTGAAATCGGTTTATTAATTATTATTGCCACAATTTTCGGAATTATTGCTCGCTTTCTAAAGCAGCCATTAATTTTAGCTTATATTGCAGCTGGGGTAGTTTTGGGACCACAGGCATTAGGATTAATAAAGCAACCGGAATTTATTACATCATTATCAAGTTTTGGTATTGCCCTACTGCTTTTTTTAGTTGGGGTTGAATTGAATTTGGTAAAACTAAAAGCTATAAGAAAACCGTCACTGATATTAGGAATCGGACAAGTATTATTCACAGCTGTTTTTGGATATTTAATTATCAGACTTTTCGGGTTTAATCCTACTACAGCAATTTATATTGCTATTGCTTTAACTTTTTCCAGCACCATTATCATTGTTAAATTATTATCAGAACAACGAACACTCGACTCGTTGCATGGTAGATTAGCAGTTGGAATGTTATTGGTACAAGATTTTTTAGCAATTTTTGCGCTTATTATATTAGCCGGCCTTAATCAACAAAGTGGCGCCACTATTCCTCAAGCATTAGTTGGCACTATAGTTAAAGGTTTTATTTTGGTACTAACAGCAATAATTTTTAGCCGCTGGATATTGCCGCCGTTATTTAACCGTTTAGCTAAATCCGATGAACTCTTATTATTATCTAGTATTAGCTGGTGTTTTTTATTTGCCATATTTTCCACTACCATTGGTTTTTCTCTAGAGATCGGGGCTTTTTTAGCTGGCTTGTCGCTAGCTACTCTGCCCTATAACTTTGAAATTGTTTCCAAAATAAAACACTTACGTGATTTTTTTATTACCATATTTTTTATTGTGTTAGGAAGTCAGCTAGTTTTTAGTTCTATTGCTGGCCACACTTCTGCCTTAATTGTCTTGTCATTATTTGTACTGATTGGCAATCCAATAATTGTGATGATTATTTTAGGTATAATGGGTTATCGCAAAAGAACCAGCTTTTTAATCGGCCTAACTGTGGCGCAAATTAGTGAATTTTCTTTAATCTTAATGGGGCTAGGTTGGCGCTTGGGGCATGTTACTGCTACTGACGTTTCATTGGTAACAATTATTGGTGTAGTTACTATTACTATTTCTACCTATTTTATCACTCATGGAGAAAAATTATATCGACGTCTTTCACCGCTACTGACAATTTTCCAAAAACAAGCTGATATTGATGAAATTGCTGAAGATAAAATTTCCGGCCATACGGTAATTTTTGGCTACCACCGGCTGGGAGAACATATTGTGGCGACTTTACAAAATCTAAAAAAACCAATAGTGGTAATTGATTTCAACCCTATTGCTATTAAATATTTACAACAAAAGAAAATCCCCTGTTTTTACGGTGATATGACAGATCTGGAGTTAATTGAAAAATCGCAAATGCACAACGCCTCCTTAATTATCTCTACTAACTCTAATGTTTATGACAATTTAACACTGATTCAAAATATAAAGCTTAGAAATATTAATGTGCCGTTATATGCAACCGCCGACACCTGGCATGATGCCAGGGATTTATATGATGCTGGCGTTGATTATGTAATTTTCCCCCATTACTTAGCCGGGGTACAATTTAGTTTGCAACTTAGAGAAATGTTAATGAATAAAAACCGGTTGTTGGTTGATAAAACAAAGCATTTGGCTGAACTTGAGCACCGCTACTCCCGAACGTGATAATTTTGTTTATTTAATATAAAACCCTTCCACATATTTCGTAGAAGGGTTTTGCTTGCCTGGGGGGCGGTGGCTATTAAGCCACATTTTTCTATTTTTTTAATTGGGTTTTAATGATTTCCACTAATTGGCTGGGCAATGTTACGATGAGCGCATATATTCCCTTACAACCATCGGGTAATGTATCCTTTTTCCAACCTAGTTTCATGCCCATATAATCAATTGGAATAGTTGATAATACAACAAAGGGAATATTATGTTTTTGCAATAATGGTACGCCGTATTTAACACCCGCACAAAGTGGGTCGTCAATATCATATAAAAACGTGGAAACAACTCCTGGTTTACGCGACATCTTAGAAACCTGCACAGCAAAATCATAATGTTTTAATCTTAAGACCTGTTCCAAATCTTCCAAATAATCACAACGATCAACATTAAGACCTTCTAATTTTGCCATTTCAATGTATGATTTCAACAAACCCACTGAATCACTAATAAATAGAATGGTAGGATTTTCTTTAACTGTTGGCATTATATTCTCCTTTCAAAGAAAAATTTTTATTTTGTTAATTTTGTTGTCTTATTTAATTAATCTAACATTACTACAAAATAATCAGGAAGTCAATATCATCATTCAGTTTATTTAGCTTAAATAAATAAACCCCACTAAGTAATGATAATAAATATTCATAGTGGGGTTTTTGTTTACTTTGAGCATCAGAGTAAATCTATATATTTACCCAAGACACAAATTATGAATATGGATATCATTGCCTCCATTAAACCCTTAAACCACAAATCTCTTCTTGTTACCGGCATTACAAAACGGTCAAAATCAATATAAAGCCACAGATAAACAAACGCCACAAATGCTACTACGGCACTAAATATCAGAATTATAATATTACCTATCCATAATCCTAAGACTAACGCGGTAAAACCATATGCCAGAGCAACAAAAGATAAGCTTTTGTAAAAAATGGTTAGCCAAACTAAGGCAATTGTTGCAGCGATCGTTGCCAATGCTATTTGTTGAGTGATACTTAGATCTAGATTAGACGACTGTATCTGCCAAAAGCAGAAAGTAAAAATTACAGCACCTAGAATCACTGTTCCGATTAATTTAACGAACATTTTTATTTCTCCTATTATTGTTGATAAATTCTTTTTTTTGTTATTTATTGAGCTTACTTTAGTATGGCACAAATTTTTTGTCAAATACACAAAATGAAGCTACAATGACTATATTATGGAGCTATATCTCTACAACACCCTAACCCGCCAAAAAGAGGAATTTAAGCCCCAGCACCCCTCTCGGCTTTGGTTTCAAAAACCCTCGGTTTCGCTTTACACTTGCGGCCTGACGGTTTATGATTATCCACATTTAGGAAACTTACGCACTTATATTTTTGAGGATGTGCTAAAACGCACTCTGGTATTTAATGGATTTAGTGTCAAACATATAATGAATATTACTGATGTGGGGCATCTAACATCCGACGCTGATGAGGGAGATGACAAAATGGAAAAAGGCGCCCAACGTAGCGGCAAAACTGTACAGGAGTTAGCTGAATACTACACTAAAATTTTTAAGGAAAACTTAAAAGACTTGAATATTTTAAAGCCTGATACCTGGACACCGGCCACTAAATATATTAAAGAACAGGTGGAATTAGTAAAACGTTTAGAGACTAAAGGATTTACTTATGAAACCAATCAAGCAATTTATTTCAACATTAGCAAATTTCCTAATTATACGAAATTATCTGGACAAAAACTGGAAGAAAAAGAGGTTGGTTCGCGCAGTGAAGTAGTAGTTGATAAACAAAAAAAGCATCCTGCTGATTTTGCTTTATGGTTTAAATTAACCGGCCGATTCAAAAACCATTTACAGCACTGGCCTAGCCCGTGGGGTGAGGGTTTCCCAGGCTGGCATTTGGAATGCAGTGCCATGGCAATGAATATGCTGGGCGATACCATTGATATTCACTGTGGCGGTATTGATCATATAGCGGTTCATCATACTAATGAAATAGCTCAATCCGAAGCTGCCACTGGTAAACAATTTGTCCGTTACTGGCTGCATGGCGCTTTTTTAACTATTGACGAGGGGCGGATGGGGAAATCAGAAGGTAATTTTATAACCTTAGATACTTTAAAACAGCGAAAAATCTCCCCATTGGCTTATCGTTTTTTAATGTTGATTTCTCATTATCGCTCACCGCTAAATTTTTGCTGGGAATCGCTCCAAGCAGCCGAAGAAGGTTTAAATAATTTATATGATAAATTTACTGCTCTACAAAAACCTCTGATTCCACTATCAATGATGCATAAATCTTCAAAAGGTGAAGAAAAGTTTAGGACTGATTTTGCTAAAGCAATTAATGATGACTTAAATACTTCTCAAGCATTAGCAGTAGCCTGGGAAGTGTTGAAATGCGCCATGGAAGATACATGCAAACGAGAATTATTATTAGAATTTGATAAAGTATTAGGACTGGGACTAGAATATATCAAACCTATTAATATTCCCACCAAGGTTACCGAACTAGTAAAAGAACGTGAACAAGCACGCCAAAATAAAGATTGGAGCAAATCAGATAAATTACGTGATGAAATTGAAACATTGGGATTTAAAGTGGAAGATTTAGATTCCGGCCCGCAAGTAAAAGTGAAAAGATAAAAAAATCCTGTCATTATTTACAATAACAGGATTAGTGTTAAAATTATTTTATCAAACCACACTAAAATAGTGATTTGATGATTGATTTGGTAAAATTATCCGTAAATGGTGTTCCCGGAATACCTCTTTTTATCTGGCGCCCAACACCAAACACTGCCACTGCCAAGGCCCCGACGGATACGAAAAATAAGTAGACAATTTCCATATACTCTCCTAAGAAGATTTAATTATATATTTAAAATTACGATTTTTTATTTTAATTTTTAAAACTATCACAATTATATCACTTTGTCAAAGGATGATAAAAATTATAAAAATCAGGGTTTATAATTCATTTAACCCTGACTAGTTTAAAAAATTTTGGATTTGACCAATATACAAAGGTCGATTCCTGTCTGTAAGTTCAGGCGGTAAAATTATATTATGACGCCTATTACGACTTCGCGAAGAAATTTGTATTCCTTCAAAAATTGCTGATAACAAAGCAACTCCTATTATGGTCAAAATTCCAACACTAATTACAGACATAATAATTGTCACCATTTTCCACCTTTTTGTTTATTGTGTAAAAAAGGAACTATCTTTAACTTTACTTTATTCCTTAAATTAAATCTTGTCAAAATCGTATGACATTGATAAACTTAGACCTGATTATGCAAAATTTTTGGACAAAATTAACCAAACCGATTATCGCACTGGCGCCAATGGCTGGGGTGACAGATATGGCGTTTAGACAAATGTGCAAACGCTTTGGTGCGGATGTTATTTATACAGAATTTGCTTCCACTAACGCACTGGCTTATAATAGTCAAAAAACCAAAGAGCTGATAGGTTTTTCTAAACGAGAACAACCGGTGGTTTGCCAAATTTTTGGCAGTGATCCAAAAATATATTTTAAAGCGGTTAAAGTTTTGCAGTCAATGGGTTTTGCTGGAGTGGATATTAATTTTGGTTGTCCAGCGTATAAAGTAACCAGACACGGCGGCGGTGTTAGTTTGATGCGAAATTTAAAACTCTGCCGCGAAATTGTTCAAGCAACTTGTGAAGGCAGTAAACTTCCAGTTTCTATTAAAATTAGGGCTAGCATTAAAAAACAAAATTCCAATGTTGTTATCACCGCCTTGGATCTAGTGGAAACTATAAAGGATCTACCAATATCAGCAATCATGCTTCATGCCCGTTCTTATGAACAACCTTTTGATGGAGAACCAAATATTGAGATTGTTAAAGAAGTAAGAAAAATTTGGCCTAAGATTTTACTTTATAACGGAGGAATTTATACACCTGAACAAACAAAACAAATACTGGAACAAACAAGGGCAGATGGTGTTGGTCTTGCCCGCGGCGCTTGGGGCAGACCTTGGTTATTTGAACAAATTAAGAGCTACCTAACCGACGGCAGTTATAGTCAGAAAAATTGGGAAGAAACTAAAACCATTATGCTGCAGCACGCCAGGCTAGCTCTCACCAGCAAGGGCTCGCACGGTTTGCTGGATTTACGAAAACACTTGGCTTGGTATGTTAAGAGTCTGCCCCGCGCGGCTAGTTTGCGTAATCAGTTGGTGAAAATAAATGAGCTGAGGGAGTTAGAAAATATGCTAGCTCAAGACTATGAGAGATAACTTCAAAAGCGTACTGTCATTGCGAGGAGGTTTTAGCCGACGAAGCAATCTCATACAAATCACTGTTGGTGATTTTTCTCTTGTTTTTTACTCTGTTCCCTTTTTGGTCCGGCCGGACATAAAAAGGAACAAGTTTTTCAGCTTGCAACAAACAAGGTAGTGCACGTTAAAAAGCGGTGAGATTCTCATTCTCGAGAACCACACCGCTTCACGTTCCTGTTAGATACCGGCTACTTCGTCAGTATCATTTTCTTTGTTTCAGTGAACTCACCGGCGCGCAACCGGTAAGCGTAGACGCCCGACGGTACATTTGCGCCGTCGAACATCACCTCGTACCTACCCGCCTCCCGCCGGTCGTCAACCAGCGTGACCACCTGCTGCCCGAGCATATTGTATATGCCCAAATGCACCTTGGCCGCCCGCGGCAGCTCGAACGCGATCTTCGTCGTTGGATTGAAGGGATTGGGATAGTTCTGCTCGAGCGTGAATTTCTTGGGCAGCTCAAGCTGCTCCTCAACGCCTGTCACCACCGAAACTTCACCAATCGGAATGCCCTGATTGACCTTCCCGGTCACCGTTACTGAACGGCCGGCTGCGCCACGGAGGATGAGAATCGGCTCGCCGACGATCGGCATATTATTTCCAATGAAGCCAACCTTCACACGATTGCCTTCTCGTGAGAAAAGCGCCATAGTGTTCGCGCCCGCCTGCTCCACTTCAACGCCGTTCGGAACTTCGAGCACAAGCTCTCCGTTCGTAATAGTATCGCGTGGCGCAAAGCGGAGCACCAGGTCTTTTCCGTGTTGCTCGAGCGTAACCGGTGGCGGTGACACGAACAGATTCTTTCCCCACCCGTAGCAATCCTCCACAGGAAAGCAGACAGAGGGGTTCACCACCCGGTAGATCGTCAGATATGCGTCTTGAAAATCAATAACGCCATTCCCGTTGACATCACTTCGCAAGAGCCGCTCGGTTGTCATGCCGCCGCCGTACATGGCAAGCTGCAGTTGGCCAACCACATCCATCACCGTGACCACGCCGTCGCCGTTATCGTCACCAAAGAGAACGGCCGGCCCGACGATAATGGAACCAGAAGACACTTGTGGAACAATGGTATCGTTGAACGTTCCGCTCAACCCCAACGGGATCGTATCGCCGGTGTTGCCGTTCACGCGAAACCGGAGGTGAATGAGTGGTGCATCAACGCAGAATGAATTGGCGCTCGCGAGCGCAAATCGGTATGTGGAGTCGGTCGTGTAGTCGGCCCAAATAGGAAACCCATTACAGAAGTACCACCACTCAACCCAATTCCCTCGTGGACTGATTGCGTTCAGTGGAAATGAGAGAGTGAGATCAAGACCGTTTATCGGGGTTTGTGTGCTCACTTTGATTGCCAGCTCAATGACTGAACCGGGAGCTGCGACCCGATCGCCGATCGCAATACTGTTTGCATTGCCGCACGGCTGCACGGGGCACTCTGGGGGCGTAACTTGCGCGAACGCTGAGGTCATAGTTATCACCCCAGCGATGATCATGATTATGATTGTTAAAGAATAGTATACCTTCATGGTATATCTCCTTATATTTGTTTGTGCTTCACTGTACCTGTCCACCAATGGGTGGAACAAAAGTTAAAGGCCAGATCAGCGATTATTTATATTTTAATCTTCAAATCATCCTAGCAAAAAACAGCAAGCCTGTCAAGCCACTTTACGCGATTAGCCTTTCTTGTAAAGAAAGAGTGAATAAAATCTAAGAAAACAATCCTCCGCCTTCGATTTTTTCTCCTTCACCTGCTCCCAGTCCTTGCAATATTTCCTTTTCCTTACGATTTAATTTACTGGGAATTTTGACTTGAATCTTAACTAAAATATCTCCGCGTTTGCTGACGCGTAAATGCGGCACACCGCGATTAGTAATTTTAAATACAGTTTCTGATTGAGTGCCGGCTGGAATTTTGAGATTTACTTCGCCATCAAGTGTTTTTATTACTACTTTACCGCCCAGAGCTGCCAAAGGTAGACTGATTTCTTTATCAGTATATAAATCAAAACCCGCACGTTTAAAAAATTTATGCGGCCGAACTCTGATAAAAATTAATAAGTCACCCTCTTGCCCGCCTTTAGCTCCCATCTCCCCTTCGCCTGATAGCCGAATTTGCTGGCCTGAATTAATACCAGCTGGTATTTTAAATTCCAGATTTCTTACGCCCTTTTCTATTCCCCGGCCATTGCAGTGCTTGCAAATTTTTTCAACCCGTTTACCATCACCTCCACAATTTTGACAAGTGATAATACTTTGAATATTTCCGATAAAAGTACGCTGCACCTGCGCCACTTGGCCTGATCCACCACAAGTGGAACAGCTAGTTATTTTACTTCCAGGTTCTGCTCCACTGCCACTACATACAG
>Ga0265296_1000843_pt1 | contig 40404 bp, 35 predicted proteins | sample MunlanPumphouse1_FD_189073 | JGI IMG/M metagenome (GOLD analysis project Ga0265296, IMG submission 189073) | Groundwater microbial communities from a municipal landfill in Southern Ontario, Canada - Pumphouse #1 | ecosystem: Environmental > Aquatic > Deep subsurface > Groundwater | place...
CTTTTGCTTTCGGGCGACCACAAAAAAATAGAAGAATGGAAAAAAAAGCACTCAAAAATCATTGAATAGTATTTTTAAAATGTTATAATAGACAAAGCTAATAGATTACAATATGGTTACTTTGTCTAAAAATTTAATAAAAAAACTTTACCATAAAGAGAAATTAAGTACTATTGAAATTGCTAAAAAGCTGAAAACTACTACATGGACTGTTCTGGGATTTATGGCAAGAAATAACATCCCCAGAAGAACTTTTAAGGAAGCGAATAAGATTTCTTTTGAAAATAAACCTTTAAGTTTTTTATTGAAGAAACGGTTATCTATAAAAGACAAAAAATTAAAAATGGCTGGAGTGTTTCTTTATTGGGCTGAGGGCGCTAAAGCTAATGGAAAAAATTGTGGCGTCGATTTTGCTAATAGCAATCCAGAAATGATTAGAATATTCGTCAGATTTTTGAGAGAAATTTGCGGGGTCGACGAAGAAAGGTTAAGAGTATTTTTGTACTGTTATTCTGATCAAGATATTGAAAATGTTAAGAATTACTGGTATAAATTAACTAATATTCCTAAAAGCCAGTTTTCAAAGCCGTATGTCAGAAATGATTTTTTACCGGAAAAAAGCGGTAAAATGAAATATGGATTGGCACACATAAGATATGCTGACAAAAAATTACTTTATCAAATTGATGATTGGACTAAGGAATATTATAAGAAAATATAAATTTTTGGGCAGTTGGCTGAGTAGCAAAGGCACCACACTGTAAATGTGGCGGTCACCGACCTTCGGGGGTGCAAGTCCCTCACTGCCCACAGAAAATTTAAAAATCAAAAATATGGACGAAAAATCTGAATTAAATAAAAAACATAAATATAAACTATCTTTTTTTGCACAACCTGCCCAACCAGGAACTTTTGGAAAAAAAGTTGATGATGTTTTTAAAAGCTTTGGCAGGATTGTAGATCAAATTTTTTCTCCCAGTACTTATTTTAACTTTTTTAAAAATTTTTTTAGAAAAAATTAATAATTGCGTTATTGCCGGAGTAGTTTAGTGGTAAAACATTTTCTTGGTAAGAAAAAGAGCGGGAGTTCGATTCTCCCCTTCGGCTCACACAATATAATTAAAAAACCAAAAAGGAAAAATTACCCTTCCATTCAAACTGAATGTCAGGGTGATTTACTCACTTCGTTCGTAAATCATGGCAACAAAAAAACCGTTTTTAAAAATGCAGTGTTCGGTTTGCAAGTCAGTAAATTATTTTACTAAAAAATCCAAAAAAATCGCAGAAATAAAACTGGAACTAAGCAAGTTCTGCAAAGTCTGCCGCAAACACACACCACATAAAGAAGGTCGTAAGTGACTATATGCCACTTCTTCGGTTTGAAGAGGTGGTTTATCCGTAAGATTACAACTAACGGGCTTTGGCCCGTTTTTTGGTTAATAGCCGGATACGGTTGAAGTTTTATCGAAAAAGGAGTAAGTTTAGTATTATATCTATACACAACATTGACAAGCATTTTTAGTGTATAATAAAGACAGAGATGAATTACGACAAAGAAAAATTAAAAAACGCCATTTTATACCTCGCCAAAAATGGAGGGACAGATGTTGGCAAAAAGAAACTTGCTAAGTTTTTGTATTTCATTGACTTTACTCTTTATGAAAGAAGAGAAAAATCTCTTACAAAAATTGAATACGAAAAACAAAACTATGGGCCTATGCCGAAGTCGGATATTTTTTATGCCGAGTTGGCAAAATTGAAAAAGCAGGGGGTGATTGACATAAGAAAGCCAACCGAAGGTGATAAATTAGAGAAGATAATTGCCTTACGGGAGCCGGACTTAGATAAATTTGACGAGATGGAAAAGGAAACACTGAAGCAAATTGCGGAACAATATCGTTTGGAGAATGCAGGAACCTTAGAAAAGATTGCTCAATCTGAGCCTCCATATAAGATGACTCAGCACGGGGAAATTATACCATATCACCTCGCTTTCTATAGAAATAGCTTCGGAGAGATGGACTTGAATAATGATTGAAGTTCTTTTGCACTCACAAATTTTTGATGATATAAAGCTGTGTCTAAAAAAGAAGTGGTATGTTGGGTTAGATGAAGAAATGCCACGGGTGTGCCGGTTATTGATGCAAGATAGGACGCTGCCAGGGGAGTCTCCGTATCATCATACTAAAAATCCTCTTTTATATAATAAGATATTCCACGCAGGAGTAAATTTACCGAAACAAAATGTTTGTAAAAGACTTGGTGCGAGAATAGTTTATGTGAGAGAAAACTCCGATTCAATTAAAGTAATGTATTTAGGCGGTCACAAAGATAAACGCTACGATGATAGCAACTATCAAGTTGCTTTAATTAACCAAAGATATCCGCTTGAAAACTATATAAAGTATACTGAGGCTATAAAATTCTCTTAAAGTAATATTCGTCTCCGAAGGAATAATTAACGGGTATTAACCCGTTTTTTGATTTAGGCAAAAAGATTGAATTTTTATCAAAAAAGGAGTAAATTAAAATAAAAAGCATGACTGAAAATGGAATTAAATCTAAAGAGAGGGTGAGGGATCACGGGGAGGTGTTTACTCCGAAGCATATCGTTAATGACATGCTTGATTTGGTTAAGAATGAAACCGAACGAATAGACTCTCGATTTTTAGAGCCCGCTTGTGGTAACGGAAATTTTTTAGCCCCGATTCTCGAAAGAAAACTCGTAAAAGTGAAAGAAAAATATAGTTCTATCCAAATTGAATTTGAAAGAAGCGCCATTATAGCAGTCGGCAGTGTTTACGGTGTAGAAATATTACAGGATAACATTGAGGCGTGCATTGAAAGACTTTTTAATATCGTTGATGAAATATACTCGAAATTATATAAAGATAAATGCAAAGAAGATTTTAGACATAGCATTAGGTTTGTATTAAGACGCAATATTTTACTTGGTGATGCGACAACTCTAAGAAGGCCAGATAATAATGAATTTATTATTTTTTCACAGTGGTCTCCAGTAAATGGTAGCATGATAAAAAGGGTAGATTATAAATTTGCAGAACTTGCTGAATTCAATCCGAAAACCCCAACTCTGTTTTCACCAAAACAAATTTCCGATACTGGAGAAGCAGTTTTTTTACCGGAACCGACCAATGAAAAATTCCCACTAATTAATTATTTATCACTTGGACATGAAACAAACTAATTATAATCCGGATGTTTTGTCTTGTCTCGCTAATTTAAGTAGCGATGAGGTTTTTACTCCTCCTAAGTTGGCAAATGAGATATTGGATTTGCTCCCAAAAGAAATTTGGAGCGATAAAAATGCTACTTTTTTAGATCCGGTTTGTAAATCTGGCATATTTCTTAGGGAAATAGCCAAAAGACTCCTCGAGGGTCTAAAAAATGAGTTTCCTGACGTTCAAAAGCGCATTGAGCATATTTATACTAAACAACTCTTTGGAATAGGAATTACTGAATTAACCTCCTTGCTTTCGCGTCGCAGTTTATATTGTTCAAAGACTGCCAATGGAAAATATTCTGTGCTAGGTTCCTTTAATAACGATCAAGGAAATATTATTTTTGAGAAAACTAACCATGACTGGCAAAGCGGAAGATGTTCTCTTTGTGGCGCCAGCCAGTCAGAATATGAGCGTGAGGAAGGGCTCGAGACTCATGCTTACCAATTTATTCATAATAATTTACCAAATAATATAAAAAATATGAAATTTGATGTAATTATAGGTAATCCACCTTATCAATTAAATACTGGTAGCACTTCTGCACAGGCCGTTCCGCTGTATCACAAGTTTATACAGCAAGCAAAAAAATTAAATCCACGCTACCTATCGATGATCATTCCAGGTCGTTGGTATTCTGGTGGCATGGGGTTAGATGAGTTTCGCAATGAAATGTTGAGTGATAAACGAATTCGAAGGCTTGTTGACTATCCAAATGCTAGCGATTGTTTTTCCGGGATTGAACTAAGAGGTGGGGTTTGTTATTTCGTTTGGGATAGAGACAACTCCGGGGAATGTGAATACACAAGCATCTCAAATGGTTTTGTAAATACAATAGTCAGAAACTTATCTGAATACTCTACATTTATCCGCTGGAATCAAGCACTGCAGATTATTAAGAATATCAAAGATAAAAAAGAAAACTCTCTTTCGGAAATAATATCGACAGTTAGTCCGTTTGGACTACCGACCTCAATTCGTGGAAAATCACGAAAATCGAACGATTCTCTAACATTACATTCCAGTGGTGGAGTTGGATATATCGCAAGAAGCGAAATAAAGACGGGTATAGATTTGATAAATAAATATAAGGTCTTACTATCTCGACCTATTTCGGGAAACTTGGAAGTTCCGCCTTTCAAAGTAATTGCTTTATTAAAAGTTCTAAAACCTAAAGAAGTTTGTACGCACACCTATCTTGTTGCTGGTGGTTATGACAACGCGACAATGGCACAAAATCTAAAATCATATCTTGAAACTAAGTTTGTCCGTTTTCTACTTGTTCAAAGTATCTCTGGTATGGATATATCTAGAGATAAATTTGTGTTTGTTCCAATGCAAGATTTTTCTGATGCATGGACGGATGAGAAGTTATACAAAAAATATAAATTAACAAAAGAGGAAATTGAATTTATCGAATCTATGATTCGACCAATGAAATAACATGAGTGATGATTTTTTTCCACAAAAACCACAAGTTAATCCAACTATATATGCTTATGAGGATACAAATCCTCAATACAAAGATTTGTTAAAGGTTGGGTTTACAAATACGAATGTGCAAGACCGTGTTGCACAACAATATCCGACTCTCCGTCCGGGTAAATTGCCGTATAAAATTGTATTTGTAGAATCGGCTATGAAGAATGACGGAACTTCTTTTTCTGATAGAGATGTACATCGCCAGCTAATAAAATTTGGAATAACAAACCCTAATGGAGAATGGTTTTGTTGCACCAAAAAAGATGTCAGAAGAGCGGTGTTGGCTATTAAAACAGGTCAGAAAAGCGAATTTAATCGCACCTTAGATTTTAAGATGCGCCCAGAACAGGAACTTGCAATAGAAAAAACAGCAATTTATTTTAAGAGTTATAAAAAAGAAAATCCAAGCAAAACACCGCATTTTTTATGGAATGCAAAAATGCGTTTTGGTAAAACTTTTGCTACATATCAATTGGCTAAAAAAATGCGTTGGACAAAAATCTTAGTTATGACCTTTAAGCCAGCCGTAGAAAGTGCTTGGGACGATGACTTGAAGGAACATATTGATTTTCAAGATTGGCAATTTGTTTCCGCATCTCAAAATACTCTTTGGCATAAAGATATTAATTCTAAAAAACCATTTGTTTGTTTTGGGTCATTCCAGGACTATTTAGGTAGAAATAAAAGCACAGGAGGCGTAAAAACAAAGAATGAATGGGTTCATAAAACCAAGTGGGATTGCGTTGTATTCGACGAATATCATTATGGGGCCTGGCGAGAGAATGCCAAGGAACTTTTTGAAGCAGAGGAAAAAAAAGAAAAAGAGTTTGCCGAAGGCCAAGGAATAAAAGATTTCGACGAAAAGATATTGCCTATTAAGACCAAAGCATATTTATATCTTTCTGGTACTCCTTTTAGGGCAATCGCATCGGGCGAATTTATTGAAGAACAGATTTACAATTGGACATATTCAGACGAACAAAAAGCAAAAAATTTATGGAATGATAAGAAAGGTTGTAACCCCTATGCCTCACTTCCTCGCATGGTGATGATGACCTACCAGCTTCCAGATTCTATTATTGATATAGCGCAACAAGGAGAGTTCAATGAGTTTGATTTGAATGTATTTTTCTCGGCCGAAGGCAAAGGAAAAAAAGCAAGGTTCGCTTATAAAGATGAAGTCCAAAAATGGCTCGATTTAATTAGGGGTTCTTTTTTAGAAACAACTATTGATAATTTGAAACTTGGCGCAAAAAAACCGCCGATGCCGTTTTCTCACACAGAGCTTTTGAATTTACTTAATCATACTCTTTGGTTTTTACCATCAGTTGCTTCGTGTCATGCCATGCATAATTTATTTAAGGAGAAACAAAATACTTTTTATCGTGATTATGAGATAGTTGTGGCCGCTGGAACGGGAGCAGGCATAGGTATGAAAGCTCTTCCGCCAGTGCTTAATTCCATGGAAGATCCGCTAAAATCGAAGACGATTACTTTAACTTGTGGTAAACTTTTGACTGGAGTAACAGTTAGGCCATGGACAGGTATTTTTATGCTTCGTAGTTGTTCGACTCCAGAAACTTATTTTCAAGCTGCTTTTCGAGTTCAGTCGCCGTGGACGGTTAAAAATCCCGATAATATATCTCCGAATAAAGAAGAAATTATTAAAAAGGAATGTTATGTTTTTGATTTTGCGCCCAATAGGGCATTAAGACAAATTGCTGAATATAGCTGTCGTCTCAACGTCAATGAATCTAACCCAGAAGCCAAGGTTGCTGAATTCATAAACTTTCTTCCAGTTCTTGCTTATGATGGGAGTGCCATGAAACAGATTGATGCAGCCGGAATTTTAGATATGGCGATGAGTGGCACTACCGCAACGCTTCTCGCGCGTCGTTGGGAGAGTGCTTTACTTGTTAATGTAGATAATAATACGCTAAAACGATTAATGGACAACAAAGCAGCAATGGATGCGTTAATGGGTATAGAAGGTTTCAGAAATTTGAATCAAGATATTGAGACAATCATCAATAAATCGGAATCTGTTGAAAAAGTAAAAAAAGAAAAAAATGACAAAGACTTGTCAAAAAAAGAAAGGAGAGAACTTACGGAAGAAGAAAAAGAATATAAAAGCCTTCGTAAACAAGTTCAGGATAAACTTATTAAATTTGCTACCCGTATTCCTGTTTTCATGTATCTTACAGACTTTAGAGAAAGGGCGCTAAAAGACGTTATCACTAAATTAGAGCCTGGGTTATTCAAAAAAGTTACTGGTTTAACCCAGAAGGACTTTGAATTACTTATAAATCTGGGAGTTTTTAATGATGCGTTGATGAATGATGCCGTTTACAAATTTAAGAGATATGAAGATTCAAGCCTTGTTTATGCCGGAATCGACAAGCACGAAGGTGAAGACGTTGGTCTCTTTGACACAGTTATTACTCACGAAGAATTTAAGGGGATAAAGTAAAAATTGCAGGAAATGGCAAACGAACAATCAAAATCTAAGGAGTTCAAAACTTTGATGGATTATGCCAAGGAAATGCATCATAGATATTTCCGTGCACTTAGCGCTTTTTATGCATATGAGGGATTTCGAGAGATTGTTGCAACAAATATTATCGGCCAGTCCGAAGCCGAAGAAAACGTAAAAACAATCAATAAATACAATAACTTTTTTGGAATAGCACGGGAATCACTACGCATATACTTTTTCTTGGAACTTGCAAAAATGTTTGACTCTTCAAAACAAGCACTTCATATAGGTAAAATTTTGAATTTTACCAAGAGTAATCTCAAAAGTTTAACCGTTGACGCGTTCAAAGAATATAACCAAAATCAACCTCGTGCTTTTCTTGAAACATTGGCTCAAGAATATAAAGGTATGGATTATAATGAATTAATAATGATAAAAGATATGCTTAACAAACATAAAAATACATTAGAGAAATTGGATACTTACCGTAATAAATGGCTTGCGCACGATGATATTAAGAAGCCAGAATTACCGCCCATTAGTGGAGAGGAAATTAAAGCACTATTTGATGTGTTGGCAAAGATACTAAATGCAATAACCGGCCGACTGAATAGCGAATCATGGGCATATTCTCAGGTTGAGGGCGATGTAAAGCACCATGTTAAATTAGTTATAGATCATTTACGAAGATTTGAGCCATATCGTCTAAAAGAAATTGAAGAAAAATATAATATAAATTTGAAAAGTTAAATAAAAATTATGGATAAAAAAGAAATTATAAATTTATTCAATAAGTTTCTTTTGGAATACGATCCAGAGGAAAAAGATACAGTCTGGGACAAGCAAAGCGCATTTTTTCGTGATTTTTGGAATAATAAAATCTTGGCCGAAGACGATAGGGAAATAGACGACGTTGAGATTGACGAGGTGGTAAAAATTTTAGACCGCAATGGAAAGGGAAATAATAAAACAAGTGAGGCTGTTGCAAAAGCGATGATCGCCCAAGGAGCGTGGAGAAGGATGTTTAACGAGATAAAAAGAGAGGGTCGGATAAAGGAGAAACTGAATCAAATTTTTAACTCTCCGAAGGAAAAGCGCCCGAAGCTGATTGATGAGTTATACGAGTTAAATCTGGGTCGACACAATAATCTAACTGGTCAAAGCGGTAATGCAATTAACGCGATGTTGTTTTGTTGGGACCCAAAGTCCTTCATTAGCGTCATTTCGTTAAACGATCGAAAAAGAGTTATTGAATACTTTAATTTTTCCATTCAAAACTTGAACTTTGAAACTGACGGTATTGGAGAAAAGATAACCAAAACCAATGAAATTATCATCGGTCAATTTAAGGAGCTTGGTTTAGAATGTTCTCCGAGAACATTGTCCTGTTTTCTATATTCATACCAAATGGTTTCTTCTTGGAAAACTCAATCACAGGAAATCTCTGCGCCATACATCGATGACAAAAAACAGATTGTATGTGACAGTAGTTCGCAGGTTTCCGAAGTTGAAGAATCTGACCCAAGTTTATTTTATATGGAAAGTCAACTGGAAGATTTTTTAATTGAAAATTGGGACAAAACAGAATTAGGAAAAAAATACGATTTAATAGAAGAAGACGGAGAGTTGGTAAGCCAACAATATCCGACAACCGTCGGAAGAATTGATATACTTGTTCGGGATAAAAAAACAAAGCAGTATGTTGTCGTAGAACTAAAAAAGAATCAAACAAGTGATGACACTGTTGGTCAGTTAGCTCGCTATATGGGGTGGATTGAAGAAAATAAGCCCGACGGCGGGCAGGTGAAAGGCATTATTATCGCAGCCAAATATGATGAACGGCTTTATTTTGCTTTGAAAAAGATAAAAGATACCGAAGTGTACTTGTATAATGTGAGTTTTAATTTAGAAGAATTTAAGCGAAAACATAAAACCTAACTTCGATTAAATTAGAAAAATTTAAGAAGATAATAAAAAACGGTTCAAGAAGGATATCTCGAATCAGGAAGCGCTTGAGCAAGCAACTAGCTTGTTGCGCATGGTTGAGATAGTATATAAACCAATGACGCAAAAAGAATATGATCGATATAGAAGTAAACATTAAAGAATTTATAAACGGGAGAGGTAAGAACCAGGGTCGCAATCCAGATGAAAGGTATGCTTCATTTGATTATTGTTTTAATCACTTTCAGTCCTTTAGAGAAAGCGGAAAGATTGACGAGATAGCAAATGAGAAAAATTTACAACAAAGTTGTTTGCAACTTGGCTTTTATTTGGCAAGTTGGGGGATGTTACGCGGAGCATCGTTTCTATTAGAGAAAAGTGTCCGACATTATGCGAGCGTTATAGAAATAATTAGCAAATTTGATAAACATGTTTGGGATATAGATGTCGATTCCTACAATGAGGAAAATATTAAGTTACTTCTGAATTGTAAAGATAGAATAATCCACGCGCTGGGGGAAAGTAATGCTAAGACATGGGATACCCTGGCGACAAAAATAATGTTAGGTATTTTTGGTAATATCCCTGCCTATGATAGAAATTTCAAAATCTTTTTGAGGAAAATTAATGTTTGTCAAACATTAAATAAAAAGTCTCTTTTGGGAATAAAAGAGTTTTATAAGGATACCGATGGCCATGCAAAAGTTATAGATAGATATAACAAAACAATATATACCTACGATTTTATATCCGGGGAGGAAACAAAAAGGAACTATACTAAGGCTAAAATAATTGATATGATAGGATTTGTTGAGGGTCAAAAAATTAAATAATGAATAAAATAATGTTAAAAGTAAAACCTTTTCAGGAGACATTGAACGCAGATATGTGTGGGCCGGCTTCGCTTAAAATAGTTTTTGATTATTATGGCGTGAGTAAAACAGAAAAAGAATTAGCTAAAATAGCTGGGCTAAAAAAAGGTTTGGGTATAGATGAGATGGGAATAAAGAAAACAGCTGAGAAATTAGGCTTTAAGGTTGTTATAAAAAATAACAGTAACTTTAAGGATATTGAAAAATGGCTGGGCAAAGGAGTCCCAGTTATTGTTAATTGGTTTACGAGGGGCAGGAATGATTATCCGGAGTCGGAAACAGCTGACGGGCATTATTCGGTTGTCTGCGGTCTAGACGATAAGTTCATTTATCTGCAAGATCCTGAACTGGGAGCTATGAGAAAAATTGAGAGAAATAATTTCATGCGAGTTTGGTTTGATTTCAAAGGAAATTATTTAAAACCAAAAGATTTAATTATTAGACAGATAATTGCGATATACAAATAATCTTATAAATAATAAAACTTATGGCAACAATAAAAAAGAAAATATGGCCGGAGTATTTTGAACTTGTTTCATCCGGCAAAAAGAAGTTTGAGTTAAGGTTAGCTGACTTCGATGTCAAAGAAGGGGATACGTTATTGTTGGAAGAATGGGATCCGAAAACAAAAGAATACACTGGTAAAAGCATAGAGAAAAAAGTAAGTTTTGTTTTAAAATTTAACCTTAACGATTTCGGGCAAGAGGAGGTAATTAGGGAAAGAGGTTTAGTCGTAATTCAACTAGATTAAGGGGGAAAGGATAATTACCTGGCGTTTTGATACATACAGCACACAAAGAAGGCAAGAGATAAAAAAATTGCCCCGCTAGATTATAGCAGGGCTTATGGTCCCAACTTGAGGCCGAACATCTGCAGCCCTTCAATTATTTCGTCCAAAGCCGCATCGCCAAGCCTGCCCGCATTCAAGAGTTTATCAACAGTCCACTTATCCAAATCTCTGATGAAATTGATTCCCAAAATACACAAGCGGTTTGTTGTTCTGGTTGACAATTCCAAATCGCAAATGGGCAAGGAGAGAGCTTCCTCTTTAGATATTATACTTGGCCTCGGCTTCTCTTTGTAGACATTGGTTGCGCAGTGGCCGTTGTCGTCAGCCCAACAATCTGGGCATCTTAAACCAAATGACGGATGGGTGGGTTTTCCGCATCTGCAGAGCATAGTCATACTTTGTTCCTCCTCCGCGCCAGTTTTTTTTCGTGCCTATTACGCTTCCTTTTTCAAGGAACTTTTTATATGATTGAGTGATTGGTTATTCTATCGCGTTAATCAACTGTTTGTCAATTGCCATAATACACATTGACAGTATGAATATATATGATATAATATTTAACTGTACGCTTTCCGAAAAAAAAGTTTTTCTAAGGAGGCAGGCATGAGCGATCTAAAAAATTGGTGCGTATCCGAGGTTATAGCCCGGGTGGCGGCAGCTAATTACAAGCCGAATCCCGAGGCCGAATTGTTGGGCGTTGAGATCCCCGACGAGCTTCATTCGGCGGTTGACGCCATTGAGGGACTCGTTCACAACACCTGGGCCGCCGGCCGGATGGCGCAAGGCTGGACATGGGGGCCGGCGCGGGACGATGCGAACAAAAAGCACCCCGACCTGATTCCTTCGTGTTGTTTGTCTGACGAAGAGCGCGCCTTTAACCGCGATACCGCGGCTGCCACAGTCAGGAAGCTCTTGGCAATGGGCTTCAAAATCACCAGGGCGTAGAGGTTTCTCTGATAGAGAGAGGCAAGTCCTTGTACTTTTGTGCAAGGACTTTTTTTAATTCATAAAAAACAAAAAAAGCGGTTTTGCGTCAAACCGCTCTTACTCTAATGGTTGGGAATATTTTTGCTGGTATTCGGCAACTTTTTTTTGGTGGCGTTGTTTTGCCGCGCAAATAACGCAGTCGCGCAAAAAATACCAACTGGTGCCAAGTCTCGTTTTGTGCGTTGCGTGAACGAAAAACCTTTTGTGCTTAAACCAGTTTTTTTTGCACTTTCCGCAGCGCTTTTCTTGCCAAGGATTTTTTGAATGGCGTTGGCTGTGCGGTGGGGCAGCCCAAGCAAATCAAAATCAGATATTTCGCGAGTTGAAAACCCCTTGTTTTTCCAACCGCTCAGTTCTCTTTTCTGATCTTCTGTCAGCGCCGGATGCCTTTGTTTTGGAACAAGGCCTTTTTTTCGCGCCCTCCTTTTGATATACTCGGTTTTTCTGTCCGGAATCACAACATTTTCTATGGCAATTCCCGCCTGGAGTTGCGTTCTTATTGATTCAATTTCTTCTGGTTTCCACCAACTATATTTCAGTCCCACGGTTATCTCCTTTTCAATGAGCGGTTTCGATTTTTTTACATTACCACATTTTTTATTTTTTGCAAACCCCAAAAATCCAACAACTCAACGCCGTTGAGTCGTTAAAAACGTCCTTTAAAACCTCGCTCACACTAATACTTAAACACATCCTTACATACTTGAGTATGTAAGGATGTCTGGTATAATAAAAGTATGGAAAATAAAAAAATAGAAAATAGAGGAAAAACGAAATCGGCAAAACAAATGGAACGACATTTGAAGGGGATAGCCAATCATCACCGCATCGAGATTTTGCTTCTTATTGCCGAACGTGGTGGCATAACTCTTGAAGATATTATAGAAACCTTAGAGGCAAACGATAAGACAATAGGCGAGCACACCCGGCGACTTAATCAAGCGGGTTTAGTTAACAAAAAATACCGTGGCAAATTTGTGGATCATACATTGTCGCCGTACGGCAAGATATTTGTCCGTTTTTTAAAATCCTTCCAAGGCATTTAAACACATCCTTACATACTCAAGTATGTAAGGATGTGTTACAAAGATAAGTTTGGGAAAAATAATTAAATAATAAAAAATAATAAAAAAATTTTAAATTTAAGTAAAAATATGGTGTCGATTATTGTTTTGGTCGTTGTTATTTTAATAATTGTCTTGGTAGCGGGCGGGCTGGTTTGGGCAGTCAAAGAGGACCAAAAAAAATGAACGGGCAAAATAGAAAAGATATTAAAATTGGCGGGGAAGTGGACATTGTTTTGAAAAAAGACCAGGCAACGGGAAAGTTGACTCACGGGAAGGTGAAGAATATTTTGACAAGCGACGGTGTTCACCATCGTGGAATTAAGGTGCGGCTGGAAGACGGCCAAGTCGGAAGAGTGCAAAAAGTTTACCCTAAATTTCCCACGCTTAACGGCGTCGAGTACCAAGAAGGCCTGACGTAGGCTAATTTATAAAAAAACTAGGTTTGACCTAGCTTTTCGCAGTTTTTCACAATTTTGCTGGTGCAAAACTTCTGCCGTAGTGGTATAATTAAAAAATATAAACTAATTTATATCCGTACTGCAAATTTAACAGCTGTTAAATTTGCAGTATGACAAAAATATGATGAAAAAAACGCAAAAAATTTGGATGTGGATTTTTATAGCCATGTTCGCCCTCCCCGAAATTTTATTTTTTACAACGCCATTGTCTATTTTATCTATTGTCAATAATTTTTCGGAGACGAACATTAAATCTCCAATCTATTTTTTTATCAATCAGCAATTTTTTACCGATCACCCTATCTATTTATTTTTAATTTTGGCTATTGAATGGCTTGGTATTTTGGGCCTATTAGCAATGAGTATAAAATTTAATAAAAAAATATTATACATTCTATTGGGAATTATTTTGGCGTGGTTGTCTTTTATTATTTTTGTTGGTTATGTGGTTGGCGTATCGATGAGTTTCCCTTAATAAATTTTTAAGAAAGTAATAAATTTTCTATGAAAAATAAAATTATTATAATTTTAGTATTAATAATTTTATTTGCGCCCTTGGTTTCTCGCGCTGATTATCGGGCGAATTTAACCATAATTGTAAATACGCAGGAAAGCGATTCGTCGTTTCATTTTGAGGTGGATAGACGTGTTGTGCCTGTTTTGGTTAAAGCGCAGCCTAAAAATTTATTTGCTTTTGTTTGGCAAAACATTAAATATTACAGTGGGCAGCTTATAGATTTTTTAAGCCCACGTTTTGCCCTTGCTGATATGTGGGGTTGGCTTCCTTATAAGCAATTTAACATACAAACAGAAAATTTTTCCGGAGCAACAACCTCTGAAATTGATGCGCCGGACATGCAGTACGAATTAAGCCAGACCCTTATTTCAGGTTTTAAAATTAACAGTATTTTTTGCACAAGCAATAACCCATCAGACGCATTTTTTTACCAGGAAGACAATGTTATTTTTACGCCCGTAGAAAATGAAAACATTACTTGCATTTTTAATAATGTCAAAGAAAAAATACCTGTTCTGATTGTGCCTGGATTGTTGGGAACGGAAATGAAAAAAGGGGAAGAGTTATTGTGGTCTGATTTATTAAGAATGTTTGGGGATGTTGGTGATAGTTTTATGGATTCGTTATCTTTTAATGCAAGCCTTGCACCAAGCGATTCAGGAGTTTCTATTTTTGATGTTGTTGGCGTAAAAGTTTTTGGTCCTATCAAGTATGATTACATAGACGGTCTTATTAATGAGTTTAAAAGTCAGGGGTATGCAGAAAACGAAAATCTGTTTACTTTTCCGTATGATTGGCGGTATGGGGTGAGCGGGAAGTTTGAAGATGGAACAACTAACGCAGATTTGTTGGCGCAAAAAATTCAGGATATTTTGCAACAAACTGGTTCAGAAAAAGTTGATGTTGTGGCGCACAGTTTGGGTGGATTGATTGTGAAAAAATATGTGATAGAACATCCAGCAGACAACCATATTGGAAAAGCAGTGTTTGTGGGCGTGCCAAATACAGGAGCTCCAAAAGCAGTAAAGGTTTTACTGCAGGGAGATAGTTTTAATATTCCTTGGTTGTCTCAAAGTGAGATTAAAAAAATATCTGAAAATATGCCAGCGTCTTATGATTTGCTGCCAAGCCAAAAATATTATGACGTGAAAAGCAGTTTTGTGGAAGTTATTGACAGGACAGATGTTTTAAATCCGAAAATATTTTTTTTAACTTATGAGCAGACCAAAAATTTTCTGACAGACGACCATAATTTAAATTCTGACGGTCTTGCAGGAGCTTTAAATCTGCATACGCAGAATTTTGACGATTTTGATTTAAGAACAGCCGGAGTTGATGTCTACAGTATAAACGGATGCAAAGCCGGGACCATCGGCCAAGTTATAGAAGTTAGGTCCAAAGATATTTTCGGCGGAAATTATACAACTTATGCCAGGCCGAAAGAAACTCCGGGCGACGGAACAGTTCCTTTGGAGTCGGCTACAAATCTGCCCATTGACCAGAGCAATAAGTACTACGCCTTAAAATCTGACCACGGAAAAATGCCAAGCCAAAACGGGATTAGGCAGGAGATTGTAAATTTAATATCTGGAAGCAATCTTTTAGTAAGCAGCGATTCAATAACCCAGGATATTAGCAAGTGCAATTTAAACGGAAAAGCAATTTCTGTTTTCAGCCCGATAAATATTTTTGTAACTGACCAAGGCGGCAACAAATTGGGGCTAGCGTCGGACAACAGTATCATAAACGAAATTACAAATGCTGATTTTGAAATTATGGGTGAGCATAAATTTATTTACCTGCCGACGGACGACGGGCAGGTTTATAACATAAACATAAATGGAACAGGGAATGGAACATTCACAATTAAAAGCGAGGACATTGGCAATAGTCAAGTAACCGGAGCAGAAATTTTTAGCAATTTGCCGGTAACCCCAGAGCTTACTGGGCTGATTAGTTTAAGCAGTTCAGCGGGCAGCGGGACAACGCTTATTGTGCGACAAAATTCGATGGCCGAGCCGGAAACAATTTTACCTTCGGCAGTTATTGACGCCGCGCAGTCAGAAGATTTATTGCCGCCAGTTTCCGCTCCGACTTTGACCGGCACAGCCGGCCAGCCAGGTTTTTACAGAAGCAATGTTGTGGCAAAAATTGAATCAACTGACGACCTGTCCGGAGTTTTGGATATTGAATATAATTTAGATGGCGCTGGTTATCAAAAAATTCCGGGTGAAACGGCGGTTGTAAATATTTCGAGCGAAGGAAAACACACCCTTAAATTTTTTAGCGCAGACAAAGCAGGCAACAACGAGCAAGAGCAAACAATAATTTTTACAATAGATAAAACTCCGCCCGAAGCCATAATTGAATTTGACCAAAATGCCAAAGATTTAAAATTTTCAGGAACAGACAATATCTCTGGCAGTTCTTCAATTTCAGTCAAAGATAAAGACGACACGATTACATTAACAGACCAGGCTGGCAATACAACTGAAATAAAACTTAAAGAAAGACATCGCAGAATTTTAATGCGGGCTGGAATAAAATCAATAAAATACAACGGCGTTTCAGCAGACATCAGTAAAAACTTAATGGCGTATTTGTGGATTTCAACCAAAAGATTAACAATGCTTTCCCAACATGTCCAATCTAAAAAAGGTTATAATATTTTAGCAGTTTTTGACGGGAAAAATACAAAAATAACTGGCAAGGATTCGTCTGGTAAAATATTAAAATCATTCAGCGGTTTGAAAATTATAAAAATCATAACTAAAAACGGCGACTTCTCTTGGTTTTATTAAAAAATATTTTTATGTTTTCCTTGCCAGCTTTTATTTTTGCGATCGTCGCTTTTTTTTCAACCGCTTTGGGCGGGCTGTTTTCAATTAAATATAAAGACAAGCTTCATCTGATAATGGGATTTTCCGCCGGAGTTTTAATGGGCGTTGTTAGTTTTGAGATATTTCCGGAAATTATAGAGCAGATAAAAATTAATGGGTTTGATTCTCTTGGACCGATGATAGCCCTTATTTTTGGTTTTTTCCTTTTTCATATACTTGAAAAGGCAATTGTTATCCACCATTGCCACGAAGATCAATATGCAGACCACAAGCATCCGCACGTAGGAGTTCTTTCAGCCGTTGCTTTGGCCGGCCACAGTTTTTTAGACGGAGTTGGAATAGGCCTTGGGTTTCAAATCAACTCAGCCGTTGGAATTTTTATTGCCATAGCGGTTATTGCCCATAGTTTTACAGACGGAATGAATGATGTTGCCTTGATGCTTACAAATAAAAATACAATTAAAAAGGCAAAATGGTTTTTGCTTTTGCACGCCACGGCCCCAATAATAGGAGTTTTATCAACTTTATTTTTTTCAATTCCAAACAGATTTTTAATTTTGTATTTAGGATTTTTTGCAGGGTTTCTTCTTTACATTGGCGCTTCAGATATTTTGCCCGAAGCCCACAGCAAACATAGTTCGTATAAAACTATTGCCCTCTCGGTTTTAGGCGTTGTTTTTATTTTTATAGTATCAAGGTTTGTATAATATGAAATCAAGCCAGCCAATTTTTATTGATAAAAAATCAAAAATCGGGATATTAATGATTCATGGATTTACCAGCACCCCAGACCAATTTAAAGAATTGAGCGCTTTTTTAGCAAACAAAGGTTTTTCGGTTTCGGCCCCGTTAATTGCCGGGCACGGAACTTCGCCCGACGATTTGGCAAAAACTACGTCAAAAGACTGGAAAAAATCTGTTAAAGACGGCTATTTAAAGCTAAAAAAAATTTCTCCAAAAATTTTTATAATCGGCAATTCCTTCGGCTCAAATTTAGCTTTTTGGTTAGTCAAAGAACTTAATAACGAGCCAGCCGGAATTATTTCTTTGGGAGCCCCGATTTTTTTGAGATACCATAGATTTCTTATTTGCCGGCTTTACACATACGGATGGATTCAAAAATATTACCGCAAGCCCCGCAGAATTTACAGGACAGACTATACTGATTTTGACGACGAAATTACATATCCAATTATCCCGACCAAAAGCTTGCGCGACTTTTTAGAATTTATAAAAAACGAAACTATTCCTAATTTAAACAAAATAAAAATTCCAATTCTTGTGGGCCAGGCAGATTCAGACAACGTAGTTAAAGCTAAAAGCGCCACGTATATTTATGAGCGCGTCGCTTCGCAGTTTAAAAGAATTTATTGGTTTCCCGGAAAAGCCCATGTGATTATGTCGCACCAAAAAAGAGACCAATTATTTGAAAAAATCTATAGCTTCATTCAGGAAATAAAATAATTTTTGTTTAGCCGTGTTGATTTTTGCGTTGGCGGAGGGCTATTTTAATTTCTTGAACTCACGGTTTAAAAATTTGACGGACTGATTTTATTTTGGTATGGTAAGGATAATTAATACTGGGAGTGTTTCCCGGCTGACTGCCCTTTGAAAAGTGAATCTTCTGAACGAAAGGAGAGGTTATGGCTACCATTCTGCTGACCGGCGTAACCGGTGCGGTGGGATCAAGCTTGGCGCCTCTCCTGAAAGAGAGAGGGCACAAGCTGATTTGTTTGATTCGCGGCGACAATCCTGTTGTCCGATTGCAAAAAGTTCTGGGGTGCGCTGATGACATTGTTGTTTTTAACGGCGATGTTACGCAGTGGAATCTCGGGGTTTGCGATTGCAAAGCACGGCTGTGGAAAGCAAAGATTGACAAGGTTATCCATTGCGCATCGTCGATTAAGTTTGACGAAGCATTGGCAAAGGAAATAACCTGCGTCAACGTCTGCGGAACTGGCAACGTCTTGGATTTTGCCAGGGAAATGGAAATTCCCGAAGTCCATCACGTCAGTACGGCTTATGTGGCAGGAAACGCCGAAGCATTCGGCGAAAACGACCTGGATGTCGGACAAACCTGTCGCAATGTCTACGAAAGGACAAAGCTGGAAGCTGAAAAGCTGGTGAAAAATTGGAGACACGGAAGATACTCCATTTACCGGCTTGGCATTGTGGTTGGCGATACTGACACTGGCTATACTTCTTCTTTTAATGGGTTCTATGTGTTTGCAGGCCGTTACTGGCAGTTCAGGCAAAGTTTCGCTTGCAAATGTGCTGGATTGGAGAAATATAAGGCCAACGGAATCGGCTTTAACCCAGACGGGATGCTTCGGCTTCCTATTTTGGGAAACTTTTCTCCGACCTCAACGCTCAACATCGTTCCCATTGATTGGGTTGTGAAAGCAGTGTCTGATTTAGCAGAACTTCCCGCAGAAGGCAAGGTATTCCACGTTGTTCATCCGCATCCTCCCAAGGTTCGCTGGCTGAATGACATTGCTTTGCCGCATCTTGGCATTACCGGGTTTCGTTACGGAAGTTCTACTGACTACGATCCGAGCTCTTTACTCGGAAGGTTTCAGAGGATTTTTGACCGAGGCGTGGCGCCGTATATTCCCTACATAACACACGAGACAAGGTTTGAAACATTGAACATGCCTTGCGTGTTGGGAGAAGATTATACGCCACCGCCGGAGGTTGATGAAGCCTTTGTCACCCGACTGTTGGACTACGGAAAGTCCGTCGATTTCGGCAATAAATGATGGACTACACAGAGCGGTGGAGTAAGAGTCGCAAAAGCGATTTAACTCTGCCGCTGTTTTTTTACACGGCTGAAAAACTTGACTAATTTGTGTAAAAATTGTAAGCTATATTATCGTAGTAAATTCAGCAATTTATTAAAGTAATTAATAAAAGATAAACAAAATGTTTAAGGAAATTTTACTACCAAAAATAGACGAAGAAGAACTGGAGATGGTTCAAGAAATTTCATATTTGAGACCAAAACCTAATCGGGCAATAGACCAAATCTATATGAAACCTATTTGCATGTTGGTTCAGATAAAATTAATCAGCTCGTATTTGAACGATAAGGACATATTATTTATGGGAGATGGAGACCATATGAGTATTCTTTGTGGAATTTATAGCAGACCGAAAAGCATGACAGTTTTAGATATTGATTCAAGAATTATAAAAAGCATTAAAAAAGCCAGCAATAAATACAATCTTAAAATTGACACTTTAAAATATGATGTCTTAGAGCCGCTACCAGAAAAATTCATTAGAAAATTTAACTTTTTTTACACAAATCCTCCATATGGTTCAAAAAATGGAGGACAAAGTGGTATTACATTTATTAGTAGGTGCATAGAGGCATGCATTTATCCTAGCCAAGGGTGTGTTATTTTACCGCACGACAACGAAAGAAAATGGACCAAGGAAGTAATGAAAAATACGCAAAATTTCCTTTGCGATTATGGTTGGATAATAACAGAAAAGATTAATGGTTTGCATATTTATTATCTTGATGATGCAACATTAGCTTCTTGTACAACAATAGTAGAACAAATTGAAGAAGTAGTTTCGCCAATCAGCGGGAAATCGATAAAATTAGATTTGTATTAAAATGGTAAAAATAAATAGTTTGCTACCTTCTAATAATATCTGTAAAGATTCCCTAATAGAAATTAAGCCAAAATATTCTTGGAGAGAAATTAACAAAGTCAGAAAAAGCAATAAACTTCTTACTTTTGGATTGGAATTAAGTAAAAAATGTAATCTTAAGTGTATTTATTGCTATGCAGATGCCGGAAAATTAAAACCAAACGAATTAACGCTTAAAGAAACATTAAATTCTATAAAACAGGCTTATGAACTTGGGGCAAAAAAGATTGGCATTATTGGAGGCGGAGAAACGCTTCTCTATCCAGATCTATTTAAGGTTATAGATTTTATGAGAGATTTAGGCATCTCAGTTTCTGTTTTTACAAATGCAACCTTAATTACGCCACAAATCGCTAAAAAGTTATTTGAAAGAAAAGCAAGTATTGTTGCAAAATGCAATAGTTTGAATCCCGAGACGCAAGATTTTTTAAGCGGTGTAAAGGGGAGTTTCAATCTTATTCAAAAAGGCATTAAAAATTTAAAAGTAGCGGGGTATCCCAGTAAAGGTCATTCTGTCGTGATAGAAACAATAATATGTAAACAAAATTTTAAAGAATTACCGGATTTATGGAGGTGGATTAGGAACCAGGGATTTGTTCCTTTTTTTGAAAGATTAACGTTGCAAGGAAGAGCACAGGATTTCATAAAACAAATAGAAGTTACTCCACAAGAAATTTACAAAACATTTAAAAAACTTCTAGAGATTGACAAAAGAGAATACGGATATACTTGGCCATTGCAACCCCCTTGGACTTCAAAGGTTTGCGATCGTCATTTTTATAATGCCTTTATGAATTCCGAGGGATATATTCAACCTTGTAGCGGAGTAGATATTTATGTTGGAAATATCCGTTATCAAAAATTATCTGAAATTCTCAGAACATCTCCTATAATACAGTCATTAAGATATATTGATAAAAATATAAAAGGTTACTGTAGCACCTGTTTGTTTCATAAAGAAAGTCGCTGTTATGGTTGCAGGGGTACTACTTATCAAATAACAGGAGATATTTTAGAAAGCGATCCTTATTGTTGGAACAACACTAATTTGAGGGGGAAAAAATATGCACTTTGAAAAAATATTTAATATACTTTTACGTCATTTTGGAGTACAGGGTTGGTGGCACGCAGATTCAAATTTTGAGATTTGTGCGGGTATCATTCTAGTCCAAAGAACAACATGGATAAATGCAGATAAGGCAATTTATAATTTGAAAAAAAAGAAATCATTAAACCCTCAAAAAATTATATCTGTTGCCTCAAAGAAATTAGAATCAGCTCTCCGTTCAGCTGGTTTCTATAAACAAAAGGCGAAGTATTTAAAGAATTTTGCCAGATATTATCTTAAAAAGGGGGCGGGGAGAAATGATTTTTGGCATAAGTTTACTGTGGACGAAATAAGAAAAGAATTATTAGAGATCGAAGGGATCGGACCCGAAAGCGCAGATTCAATTTTACTTTATGCCGCAGATAAACCAGTATTTATAGCCGATGCTTACACAAAAAGAATACTAATCAGAATAGGAATTATTGATAAGAACTACACTTTTTCCGATATTAAAAGTTTGGTTCAAAGAGAAATAAAACCAAACTTAAGTAATGTAAAAGATTATAAAGAGCTTCATGCGTTATTGGTTGAATTAGCTAAGCAATTTTGTAAAACGAAGCCAATTTGTGAAGCTTGTCCTTTGAAAAGAAACTGTAAAAAGTTCATTTAGAGAAAGGAGAAAGTTATGAAAACAGGGTATCTTTTTATTATAGTTGGACCTTCCGGCGTAGGAAAAAGTACTGTAGTTAAAGCCTTGCTAGAAGAGATTAATTTATTGAAAAAAGTGGTTTCTTATACTACCAGACCCAAAAGAGGTGGCGAAAGAGACGGCGTCGATTATTATTTTGTTAGTGGAAGCGAGTTAAAAATAATAATGGAATGCGACGAAAGCGTAAAAAGGACTGCAAATCAGGTTTATGGATTTACATACGCTCTTAGCGATAAAGAACTTACGGATATTTTTTCTAGTAAAACCAATGGCATTATGGAATTAGTGATTGATAAGGCGATAGAATGGAAAAAGAGACTTAAAGAGCGGACTGTTATTATTTTCCTTCTATCTTCTCCCATGTCTATAAGACAAAGGCTAAAAACGAGAGAGGGCGAGAAGGTAAAAGAATTTAGAGAAAGGTCGGGCAACATAAGTTATGAGTTGCAAGTTCCAACATTACCGGAATATCGTCGTTTTATAGATTATGTTTTGGTCGTACCGAGAGATTTGGAGGAAATGAAAAAAATTATTACCGATTTAGTAAAAAGTATTCTAAAAGATTAAACAGGGGTGTATAATAAAATATACGCCCTTTTATTATCAATAATTAATAAACTAAATTAAAATATGAATAACAGCACAATAAAAGAATTGCAGGATATCGTTATTAAATTTCGTGACGAAAGAGATTGGCGTCGCTTTCATCATCCCAAAGATCTTTCAATGTCTATAGCTATAGAAGCTGCGGAATTAATGGAATTATTTCAGTGGAAAGACACGAAAAATTCTTTAGGAGATAAAGAAAAAATAGAAGAGGAATTTAAAAAAATTATTAATAATCCAGAATTTACCCAAAGAATTAATGAAGAGTTGGCAGATGTTTTAATTTATTGTTTATTTTTTGCCGATGTTTTGAATATTGATCTAGGAGAAATTGTTAAAATGAAAATTAGAATGAATGAGGTTAAGCATTCTCTCAAGGAAGTGAAAAGGCGGGACAATTAGGCGTAAAAAATTTAATTTTAACATTTATCATTTATGTGCGGAATAATAGGAGGGACAAACTTCACTAAAGATAATTTACGAGATGGTCTAAAAAAAATTAAACATCGCGGCAGGGACGATTCGGGAATTTTCAACGATTCCCGCATTTTTTTAGGTCATAATCGTTTGGCGATTATTGATTTATCAAAAGAGGCTTCTCAACCGTTTGAAGTTAAGCAAAAAGATAAATCCAGTTTATATATAATTTTTAACGGAGAAATTTGGAATTATATTGATCTTAAAAAGGAATTAATTTGCAATGGGCATATTTTTTTTACCAAAAGCGATACTGAAGTATTGCTTCGCTCTTATATTGAGTGGGGCATGGATTTTATAAAAAAAATAGACGGAATGTTTGCTTTTGCCATATATGACCAAGCGAAGAATGAATTGATCTTAGCAAGAGATTGGGTCGGGAAAATTCCACTACACTATATTTATCAAAACAATGAATTAAGTTTTGCCAGTGAAATAAAAGCATTTAAAGATGCGTCTTTAGCTAAAATTTTTCCTCCGGCCCATTATTTAATTTTTAATTTAGAAAATAAAAAAGCTGTCTTTAAAAAATATTACTCTATATCAAAAATTCATACAAATGATTCTTTTGAGAATGCAACTAAAAAAACTAGAGAATTATTAATTGAAGGGGTATCAAAAAGATTAATATCTGATGTTCCATTTTGCACCTTGTTGTCTGGTGGCATTGATAGTTTTATTATAACTTTTATTGTCAGAAATTTTTTGCCGAATGTAGAAGCTTATACTATTTCTTGGGATAAATTAGACAAAAGAAAAGATCTTTATTATGCCCAAAAAGCTGCAAAATGGCTAGGCATTAAATTAAATAAAATTTTAGTGACAGAAAAGGAAGTTTTGAAAGAACTTCCTCAAATCATATATGCATTAGAATCTGATAAATATTATCAAGTATATGCGGCGGTCGCTAATTATTTTCTAGCAAAAAAAATAGCAAAAGATGGATATAAAATAACTTTCTCGGGCGAAGGATCAGATGAACTATGGGGAAGTTATGATACCACCAGAAAAGGATCGGGGCTCTCCGAATTTAAGCAAACAAGAAGATATTTAATAGAAAATATACACAAAGGAAATCTTAATAGAATAAATAAAGTTATGATGTATGGCGGAACTATTGAAACAAGATCTCCTTTTTTACACAGACCATTAGTTGAATATTGTTTGAATTTACCAGAATCATATATTACAAAAGGTAGCGAAAGAAAATATTTGTTGAAAGAATCTTTTAAAAATATTGTGCCTTTAGAATTTTTGCAAAGACCAAAGATTACTATTCAAGATGGTTCTGGAATCACAGATATTTTTGAAAAGTTTATCTTAAATAGCAAATATAATAAGAAAAAACACGCTAACATTGAAATGATATTTAGCGATATTTTTAATAAATTATTTACTACTAAACAAGATAGCTCACGCCGAGAAGTTTGACTTAGTTGGTGATTTATTGTAATAAGAAGATAGCGCTGAGGAGGTCTCAGTTTTGACAAGTGAATAGGAGAGAATATATGCTGTACCAGCAAAAGAAAGGCGTGTTTGTCGCAAACAAACCGGTGATCGTGGTAGATTATCGGGAATTGGAGGGAGCAGGGATTACCGACGCGGAACTGAAAAAATATTTTCCGCGATACGTTCTCAATCCGACAACACTTTACTATGGATGGTTAAAGCGTGTCGGACTGCTGATTATTCAGTGGTGCTTAAGAATGGCGGTAAATCTTTCGTTGCGACCTCGCAATTCAGCTGGTTCCCTTAACCAGTCGGAAATTGACGAAGTTTACACGAAAGAGGCGAGGACTTACAACAGGAAGCACCATATTACAACTCATGGAATGGATTTGGTTTGGCGCAGGACTGCTGGATGGTTTGCTTCCGCTATAGGTCGCAACAGCCGAGGTCGTCTCAAGATTTTGGACATCTGCACCGGCACTGGTTTAACGGTCAAGGAGATCTACGACATTTTGCAAGATTGGGGAATTGATGCAGAGATAATCGGTTTGGATTACAATGAACGTATGCTTGCAGTCGCAAGGAATGGCGACATTCCAAAATCGAATCGCATCAGGTTTGTCCATGGCGATGCGACAAAGCTCGCCGAAACATTTGAACCCGATTCGTTTGATGTTGTGACTCAGGTTTTCGGAATAGGCGGCATTTCGCAACCTTTAAAGGTTTTCGATGGAGTTCTGCGGATTCTAAAATCTGGTGGGCAATTCCTGATGATTGACATGCATAAACCCATCCCAGAACACCCGGGAGAATGGCCGTTTTTACTAAAATGGTACCGTTTCCCAGTCATGGAAATGGTGGTCTATGAGGATTCCACTTTACCTGTCGTGCTTAACCGCTTGTGGGGATGGCGAGATACGACATTGTGTTTTTATCTCTTGCCATTAATCACTTATCGGGATGGCAACGGCAAGTATTGGGGATTTAAGGTTGAAACCTTTGAGCAAGAGTCTCAAAGGTGGTGGTTCGCGCTACCATTGATGCCAATCGCCAGGATTGTTGTGAAAAAAATCGAAATCAGCGAAGATGTTGCGGGAAAGAGGGAAGCAATTCTCAATGCTTGCACTGCTTCGCAATAAGCGTTGCTCGTTCACTGTTGTGGACGAGCTTTTTTATTTTTTAATAAGATGGTATAATATTTTAAAGAAAATAAAATGAATCTTTTTGCAATGTCGGGATTATTAATCGGAATTTTTTGCGCAATTTTGGGCGTTTTGTCTTTTGCAAAAGCGAAGAAAACTCTTCACTATATTTGGGGATTGTTTAGTTTTTCGGTTGCATTGTGGGGATTCGGCAGTTATGGAATAGGGTTGGCTAATTATCCAGAAAGTGCAATCTGGTGGTGGAAAATCGGATACATCGGCGTTATATTCATCCCTGTTTTCTTTACTCATTTTGTTTACAAATTTTTAGAATTGTCCAAAAAATGGCTGATTAAATTAATTTATTTTTTCGGTTTTATTTTTTCAATAGCGGATCTTTTCAGCAATTTATTCATAGGCAATGTTCAATTTTTATTCAATCAATTTTATTATATCTCAGCACCGACAATTTTATACGATATTTTTGTTTTAGGCTTTATTACATTTATTTTTTATTCTCACATTTTATTGTTGAAGGCGTATAGGGAAAGCCGAGGAATTAAAAAAAGCCAAATTAAATATTTCCTCATCGCCACAATTCCTGGATTCGCCGCGGGTTCATTGGAATTTTTACCAGTTTACGGCATTCCTGTTTATCCTTATTTTCACTTTGTTATAATTTTTTCTCCTTTCTGCGTATCTTATGCGATTCTGCGATATCGATTGATGGACATTAGAATAATAACAAGGAAAATTTTTATTTATATTTTATCAGCCGGATTCGCTTACGGAATATTCTATTTCCTTGCATGGCTATATAGTAGTTTTTTCGGTGGAATATTTAATAAAACTTCGTATATTTTGGGGTTATTTATTGCCCCGATTTTTTCCGTATCCTTTTTATGGTTTTATTCGTTGATCCAGAAAATTGCTAACAAGTATCTTTTTTTCAGTTTATACAGCAGCCAAGAGACAATGGCGAAACTGACAGATGAGCTTACAAATTCAATCGATCTAAGCAAAATTGTTGACTCAATAGCGGACAGCATAAAAAACGCAATGCAGCTGGACAGGGCCGGGATTTTGCTGGTGGATCAAGGTGATGGGACGATAAAATACAAAATTGCAAAGGTTATCGGTTTTAACGAAACCAATGGTATCAGCTTGGTGCAGGATAATTTTTTGACTCAATATCTACAGAAAACGCAAAAGCCGTTAGTTAGAGATGAATTGCAAATGATAGCAAAAGATTTGAGCGACCCCAATGAACGGCAAAGTTTTAACCAGCTTTCAGAAAATATGAAGCGCATTGAAGCATCGCTCTGCCTGCCCATGATAATTTCAAACAAGCTAATCGGAATAATCGTTTTAGGGAACAAAATATCCGGCGACGCATATACGAATGAAGATTTAAATCTTTTAAGCACATTATCGAAACAAGCAGCCATTGCCGTGGACAACGCCCGGCTTTACAGTAAAGTGCAAGACTTCAGTAAAACCCTGCAGCAGAAAGTTGACGAGCAGACAAAAGAGATAAAAGAAGCCTATGAAGTTGAGAAACAAGCCCACGAGGAGCTGAAAAGAACCGACGAAGTTAAAACCCAATTTTTAGTAATCACAAACCACCATCTCCGCACGCCCTTGACCGCTATAAATTGGTACACAGACCTTTTACTGTCGGGCAAACGAGGCAAGTTTTCGCCAAAGTCAAAAGAAATAATAGACAGAATAAAAACATCAACAACTGACGAAATAAAAATAGTTGACGATCTTTTAAACGTTTCTCAGTTTCAGCTAGGCAAAGATATGATAAACCCGAGGCCCGAGGTGAATATGGAAGAGATGCTGAAGCAAATCAAAAACAACGCAGACGTTGAAATTCAACAAAAGGGAACTTACATAAAAATTGAAAAAGAGAGCGATATCCCGTTAATTCCGGCCGATGAAAGCAAATTGAAAGTAGCTATAACAAACATTGTAGACAACGCAGTAAAATACACAGAAAAAGGCGGAGTAACCATAAAGTTAAAAACCGAGAACAAAAAATTAGAAATTATTATACAAGACACGGGTATCGGAATGAATGAAACTGAACTTAAAAATATTTTTGGCAAAACCTTTGAACGCGGCGAAAAGGCTCAAAAACTATTTGCCACTGGCAAAGGCATAGGACTTTATCTTTCAGCTAAAATTATAGAAGCCCACCGTGGCAAAGTATGGGCCGAGTCAGCAGGCCACGGCAAAGGCTCAACCCTTTATATTGAACTGCCAGTAAATTAAACCTACTAAATAAATAATGTACAAGGCCATACCAGAATTATTTTTTGAAACAGCAAAACAGCGGCCAAACAAAGTGGCTCTTCTTTATAAAAAAGAGGGCGTTTATTTTCCAATTACTTTTAAAGAGCTTGGACAAAAAGTAAAAATTTTTTGTTCTGCTCTCCAGAAATTAGGAGTGGAAAAAGGCGATAATGTGGCAATTTTGTCTGAAAACAGGCCGGAGTGGGTGATATCTGACATATCTATAATGGCAGTAGGAGCCGTAAGCGTCCCTTTGCACGCAACATTCAGCGCAAAGGCAATTTGTACGGTTTTAGACCATTCAAAGGCAAAAGTTCTTATTGTTTCAAATACTGATTTTTTAAACAAAGTTTTGCTTGGCCAAAAATATTTAAAACACCTTAAAAAAATTATTGTTATTGAAAAGCTTACAGCGGTTCAGCGGGAAACAATGAGCGGCAAGGTTTTGGGATTTAAGGCCCTAATGAACCTGCATCAGTCAGATGATTATGAAAAAGTATTTTTAGATCCAGACGAAGTTTGCAGCATAATTTATACTTCGGGCACCACAGGCAAGCCAAAGGGCGTGCTATTAACTCATAGAAATTTTTTAAGTAATGTAGAGGCCGTAAACGAAATGATACCTGTAAGGGGAAATGATATATTTTTATCGTTTCTGCCCTTGTCCCACGTTTTAGAAAGAATGGCAGGATATTACATGCCGTTATTTTTCGGCGCCACTATAGCTTACGCGGAAAACACAAAACAGCTGCCTCAAAATTTAAAAGAGGTAAGGCCGACTATTTTAATATCGGTGCCAAGAATTTTTGAAAAATTTCACGACGCAGTCTGGGATAAAATAAACGCCTCGTCTTCTCTTCAAAAGAATTTTTTCAAATGGGCGTTAAAGCAAAAGAAAAAAAGTTTCGCCTATAAAATAGCCGATTATTTTGTTTTTAAAAAAATAAGAAGCCAGATGGGGGGAAAGTTGCGCCTGGCGGTTTCGGGCGGAGCTTCTTTAAACGAAAATATTGCCAGATTTTTTTCAAAAATAGGAATAATGATTCTTGAAGGCTACGGCTTAACAGAAACTTCTCCTGTAATATCTGCAAACAGAGAAGATGATTTTAAATTTGGGACTGTCGGAAAAACAATTCCCGGGGTAAAGGTAAAAATTGCAGATAATAAAGAAATTTTAGTAAAAGGCCCCAATGTCACGCAAGGATATTTTGAAAACAAAAAAGAGACAAAAAGCGTTTTTAACAAGGAGGGCTGGTTTTGCACCGGCGACTTGGGCTTTATTGATAAACAGGGTTTTTTGACAGTTATTGGCCGGGGAAAAGAAATGATTGTTACGTCGGGCGGAAAAAATGTCTGGCCAGAACCCATTGAAAATTTGTTGAACAACGACCGTTTTGTTTCCCAGTCAGTTGTGGTGGGAAATTCACAAAAATTTATATCAGCTTTGATAGTTCCAGACTGGCAGGAAATTGAGGTATATATAAAAAGAAACAATTTAGCGCTTCAAGAACACGACAAATTAGTTAAAAATCCGGAACTTCTGGCTGTTTTTCAGGAGAGGATTGATAAAAAGATAAATCCAAATCTCAATGAATATGAAAAAATTAAAAAATTTAGACTGCTCCCGCAGGAATTTTCACAAGAGCAGGATGAACTCACTCCAACCCTAAAACTCCGCAGGCACATCATTGAAAAACACTGTCAAAAATCAATCCAATCAATGTACGTATAACGAATTTCTAATTTTAAATTTCTAATTTCCAATCAATTTTTAATGAATCAATTTTCAAATTCTATGGAAGCTAAAACATTCGGCGATAAAAAAATAACAATAAGAAAACTCTCGATAGAAGACTTAAAAAATGCAAAAAGGCTTCAGGATTTTATAAATTCTCTAGTTAAAGAGGAGGCAAAAATCCTGTTAAATAAGGAGTTATCTTTAAAAGAAAAGAAGAAAAAGAAAAATTAAAAAGATTTTTGTCGGTTATTAAAAATAAAACCATGGTTTTTATTGTGGCCGAACACGAGAATAAAAATGATAAAGATTTGACGAAAGCATGGTAAAATGGTAAGCTAAAGTTGTAATTTTTATTATGTTAGTAAAACCTCTTTTTGCCAAAAAGTTTTTATTTAAATTAACAGTATTGATGTTGGTTTTTTTGTTTGTTTTTCAGCCAATAGCTCCCGTGTTTGCCCAGCAAACAGATCCAATTTCTAATCAGACTGAATTTTTAGCTCCATCTTTAGCAACAGATTCCATTCCAATAGACAATCTTGCTCCCACTGACAAAACAAACCCAGCCGACACCGCAAACCCTCAAAATTCGCAATTATCAAACCCTCAAAATTTCCCGATTACATCAGATTCTGTAAACGCAGCCATTTTTTCGGCTGCCACAAAGAGCAGTAGCAAAGAACCAGCCGAAAGTTCTTCTTTAATGTCTCCTGCAACTCAAGGCGTCACCAGCAGTACCTCCGGATTGGCAATTTCGCAAAATCAGTACAAATTGCAACCAAAAGTAGATTCGGAAAGTGGCGCCATAATATTTAGCTATCCAATTGAAGCTCCATCTGGAACAAATGGATTGCAGCCGAATTTGGCTTTGTCATATAGTAGCCAAAATGCCGACGAGGGAAGCCTTTTTGGGTATGGCTGGACATTATCTGGCATGCCTGAAATTTCTCGCGTAAATAAATCGGGAATTGACCAGCTTTATACCAATGAATCCTCTCAATGGTCTTTAAGTTCCAATTTTTCCGGAGAGCTTGTTTCTGTGGGGTCAAATATTTTTAAAGCAAAATCTGATGATGGAACATTTTTAAAATATACCTACGATCCGGCCAGCCAAAGTTTTACGGCTAAAGATAAAAACGGCACAACGTACATATTTGGAGTAAACAATTCTTCCCGGCAAATAGATCCATTTAATAGTGCCAATATTTATAAATGGATGATTTCTTCAATAACCGATGCAAATGGAAATGCGGTAACCTTTTATTACAATACGGGCAGTGGGCAAATTTCCCCCAGCGTCATAAATTACGGCCCCTATCAGATTTATTTTGTAATGAATAATAGAAATGATGTTATTACAAATTATAAGCCAGGATTTTACTCTTTTACCTATGACATAATAAGTGAAATTCAGGTAAAGTTTAACGGGTCAATCCAAAAGAAATATACTATTAATTACAAAACAGGGGACAACGGAAAGCGTTCTTTGCTAAGCTCTATTCAGGTTTCAGGGTATGACCAGCAAGGCAATTTAACAACAGAACCGGCAACCGCTTTTAATTATTCGGTCAGCTCGGCTCCAAATTGGGTCCAATCTCAAAATGTTACCCTGCCGCCAAACACAAATTTAACAGACGGATCTTCAATTGCTGCGGATATTAATGGCGATGGGTACACCGATATTTTAACAGCTTATCAAGATTCAAGCGGAGCCATCTATAAATATGCGTATTTGAACAAGGGCGATAGCACGTGGGCATTATCGTCGGCTTACATTCCGCCCGACTTTTTTATTTCTAAATTAACTGGTTTGTCTTACGGATGGACAGCTTTTGATATAAACGGCGATCGTTTGCTTGATTTGGTCCAATCTTATAAAACCGATCCAAATTCTCAAGTAAGAAATACATATCTAAACACTGGCTCTGGTTGGAATTTAGACAATACACTTGGTTATAATTTGCCGGCAACGCTTATTTGGAACAATAGTTACGGCTATATGCCAAATGTTGCAACGGTTGCCGATCTTAACGGAGACGGACTTATGGATATTTCTGTTTATTCCGGTTACCGGCAATATGGATTAAATGTGGGAACCTTTTTAAACAACAGCGGAAGTACAAATGGGTTTAGATTTGCAACAGATCCCTGGAACACTTCTCCAAATTCAGTTGACACAAAAGTAAATTATACAGATATTAACGCCGATGGCATAGATGATTTGATAATTGATTCTTGGGTATATAACAATGGGAATTGTACCGAATATAGCGGAGGATATATTGGCGATGGGATTGGCCATTGGTGGCAGTATACAAACCCTCCTATTTTTAATCATTCACCCCATTCTTATTGTTATTTAAATGCCGGCATTAACATTAATCTTGATTACGGAGGGAGGGTTTTTGATATAAATTCAGACGGGTTGCCGGATTTGGTTTATTCTACAACCTCTGCTAATGGCTACAGCGACCACTTCACTTATTTAAACACCGGAAGCGGTTGGACTGCCAACCAGCCCAATTTTGTTTTGCCACAGTCTATTCAATTCAGTTCTTCAGAGGGCAAAACCATCGGCGGATTCATTGATTTGAATGGCGATGGTATTCCAGAACTTTATTCAAACAATACGGTTTATGTAAATCAAAATGCCAAATACGCAGATGTTTTAAATTCAATAACATATCCGACGGGCGGGACGGTTGCAGTAACATACAAGCCTTCCACCCAATACAAAGACGCTTCAGGCAATCTTTTAAATCCAAAGCTTCCCATAATTGTGCAAACTGTTAATACAATTATCACCAGCGATCCGGTAAATAATATTTCCAACACTGATACTTATAGCTATGCCAATGGATTTTTCTTTTATGACCAATATCATTTGCGCGACAAAAAATTTGTCGGTTTTGGCAAGGTTAGCAAAACAGATTCGGTCGGCAACGTGGTTGTAAGTTATTTTCATACTGGTGCTGGAGCCAATGCTGCTTATGGAGCGTACTCAGATTATTATGCACAAAAAGCGGGTAGGATGTATCGTCAGGAGGTTTATGGACCGGATGGAAAAATTTATACGGCCGATATCTATAAATGGGACATTCTATATGGAACAAGCAGTTTTGTTTTTTTGGCTCAGCAGATACACCAGGATATTGACGGACAATCCGGGCATAAAGATAAAGCCATATCTTACACATACGACAATTCAAACGGAAATTTTTTAACTAAAACAAATTATGGAAGAGTATTAGGATATGATGACGGGAATTTTAATGATGTCGGGGTGGACGGGACGCCTTCCGGACCAAATGATGACATTATTACCACTTACACTTACGCCACCGACTGGGCAGATAAATATCAAGTTTCAGGCGAAACGCTGACCGACGCCAGCTTAAACAAGTTGCGGGAAATAAAGTATTACTACGACAACTTGCCATTTGGACAAATTTCAAACGGAAACCAAACAAAGGCAGAAGATTGGATAAGCGGTTCAAATTATGCTGTTACTCAAAAAACTTACAACAGCTATGGGCTTGCGACTCAAAACAAAGACCCAAATGGAAATACTACAAGTTTTGTTTATGACAGTTATAATATTTATCCTGCCACAGTTACTAACGCTTTAAACCAAACTACGCAATATATTTATAATTACGCTAATGGAAAAGTAGCGCAAATTATTGACGCCAATGGAAACATTTTTAAAAACACCTTTGACGGATTTGGCAGGATTTTAAAAACAGAACAGCCGGACCAAACTAATCCTGCGTCGCTGGTTCAAAAAACATCTTATATTTACACCGATGCTCCGGGAGCTGTGAGCATTCAGCAAACAGATTATTTAGATTCTGCAAATTTTGTTACCGCTTATAATTATTATGACGGACTGGGCAGAATTATTCAGACAAAAAAATCTGCAGAAGCCGGCAATTTTGAAACAAAAGATTTCATTTATGACAACCGCGGAAATTTACAAAAAGAGTCTTTGCCGTATTTTTCCCCATTAGAGACAAGGTCTCTAACGGGGCAAGCTTCCCAACTTTATACAAATTATACTTATGACGCCCTAAACAGAAAAACAAACATTGCCAACGCGGTTGGCGCGACTTCTTTTGTTTTTAATAATTGGCAGACAACAATTACAGACGCCAATGGAAATAAAAAAGATTTTATTTATGACGCCTACAACAATCTTATCCAGGTTAACGAATATAATGCCGGCAACATTTACACAACTGTTTATACTTATGACTTAGCGGGAAATTTATTAAAAATTACAGATGCTTTGGGAAATGTTCGCAATTTTGTTTATGACGGCTTGGGCAGAAGAAAAAGCGCGGAAGATTTACATAACCCCGCAGATTCAGTTTTTGCCGTCTGGAATTATGTTTACGACAATTTCGGAAATGTAATTAGCTTTACCGACCCGAAAAATCAGACAATAAATTACAACTTTGATGCTTTAAACCGCAAAATTAGCGAAGATTTTATTGGCAAAACCGGCGTGGAAATAACTTTTGCCTATGATAACTGTCTAAACGGCAAGGGTTTATTGTGCGACACTGTTTCAGCGGCAGAAACCGAACATTATGAATATTCAGCCACAGGAAACGCAACCAAAAACACAAAAATTATTGACGAAAAAACTTTTGCAACCCAATACAGCTCTGACAGGCAGGGAAATCAAACATTGATTATAAATCCAGACAGTTCGCAAGTTAAATACGATTACAATTTAGCGGGTCTGGCTGAAAAAGTTTGGCGCAAAGAATCCACTGACTCGGCATTTAAAAATGTAGTTGATAATTTTGATTACGCGCCGACAGAACAAGCAGCAAACATTGCTTATGCAAACGGAATCCAGACAACCAATACTTATGACGCAAACCAGCTTTATCGTTTAACTCGCAAATTGTCTGTGGCAAACAATGTTAATTTGCAGGACATTTTTTATCAGTATGATAATGTTGGAAACATAATTCAAACAACTGATAATTCTGCCACAGATTCTAAAAAAACAGTTGCTTACAGCTATGATGATTTATATAGATTGATTTCGGCTGTTGCCAGCAACACCGCCAACAACCAAGATTACACCCAGAATTTTACCTATGACGCTTTGGGGAACATATTAACCCAGACAAAAAATAGCGAAGCAACAAGCTATGATTACAAAGGAAACTTAAATAACGCCGGCTCTGATTTTGCAAATCCGGACGCTGTAACAAAAATTGTTACAACCGGAATCAAACCCGCCCATGTTATTTCCTATTTTACTTCTTCGCCTTCTGCAATTACCTCTGGCCAATCCGCTGTTTTGTCGTGGGCTGTTTCTGGCGGAACAGTCACAACCTTGAGCATAGACAACGGCATCGGCTCGGTCTTAGGGTCAAATTTTAAAACAGTAAATCCAACTGCCACAACCACATATATTTTGACCGCAACAAGCGTTAGTGGTTCAATAACAAAATCAATTACAATAAACGTTGCCGCGCAAACTGCGGTTATCGCGCCAAAAGTTTTGGGAAATATAATTTCAACGCAACCGGACCAAGCTCCAGATTCCTACATATCTGCCGCGGCAAAAGCGCCCAAGTATCCGGTCATCAAATCTTTTACCTCCTCGCCCTCAACGGTCGCAAAAGGCAAGTCTTCAACTCTCTCGTGGAAGCTATCTGGCGGCAAAGCGACAAGTTTGAGCATAGACAACGGAGTCGGTTCGGTTTTAAAAAAGACTTCAAAAATTGTAACCCCGACAGTTACAACTACCTATACCCTTACCGCAAAAAATAAATATGGAACAGCGACAAAAGCAGTAATCGTCACCGTAAATCCGTTATCGCCTGTAATTAACTCATTCACTGCAAGCCCAGCAACAATCACGCAAGGTCAATCTGCAACATTATCATGGACTCTGTCCGGAGGAGCTCCCGCAAGTTTGAGCATAGACAATTCTGTCGGAAATGTTTTAGGCTTAACTTCAAAAATTGTAAGCCCGATAACGACAACAACCTACACGCTCACTGCAATGAATGTAGGCGGCACCGTCACGAAATCAATTACAATAACCGTCAATTCGCCACTTCCAGTTTTAAAAACCATCACACTTTCTCCACTAACAGTCACTTTGACTGCTGGCGGAGCAACACAACAGATTACACCAACAACTCTTGACCAATACTCAAATCTTATCACAGCCACACTTACATGGGCTTCAAGCAACACCGCAGTTGCCACAGTCAATTCCAGCGGAGTAGTCGCGCCAGTTGCCGCAGGTGTAGCTAATATCACTGCCTCAAGCGGAAGCATCACAAGCGCAGCGCCGTCAGTTATCACGGTTAATAATCCTCCTCCAGTAGCCCCGATTATTTCCACTTTCACCGCAACTCCGTCCGCAATTAATTCTGGCGAATCAGTAACCTTATCGTGGACTCTCGCAGGAGGAGCCCCAACAACCCTGAGCATAGATAACAACATTGGCAGTGTTTTAAGCAAGACCAGCATTATTGTAAAGCCGACAATCACCACCACCTATGTTTTAACCGCAACCAACAGCGCGGGAACAGTAATACAACCGGTTGCGGTTGAAGTGGTAGCCGACCCTCCGCCAACCACAATCACAAAAGATTACCAATATGACGCAAACGGCAACATAACAAGCGACGGAACAAGCACCTACACCTACGACTACAACAATCGTCTTATCTCTGCCGGAAACACAGCAACCAACACAACCTCTACTTACGCCTACGACCCCTCAGGCCAGAGAATAAAAATGGTTGTTCAAAACCCAGATGGCAGTTCAACCACTACCTACTATCCCACAAAAGATTACAATGTCTCATATACAACCGACGCTAAGGGCAACAAATCCCCAGAAACAATCACAAAGCACATCTTTGCAGGTTCGCAAAATATTGCCACCGTGCAAGGAAACGGGAACAATGCTAAAATATATTATACAGTAACAGATCTTTTAAACAGCTCCAGCGTGATGACCGACAGCGCAGGAGCAATCGCAGAAACAATGGACTACTTCCCGTTTGGCGAAATACGATTGGATACGCACCCTTCGACAAGCTCAGGGTCATCTGCCTTTTCAGAGCAGAGGAAATACATTGGCCAAGAGTTTGACGCCGACACAGGACTGAACTACCTCAACGCAAGGTACTACAACTCCGCTCTCGCAAGATTTATTTCCCAAGACCCAATGTTTTGGAATTTTGACCAAGCATGGCTCGCCGACCCCCAAACCCAAAACGCCTATAGTTACGCCCGCAACAACCCGATAACATTATCAGATCCGACAGGCAAAGATCCTTACGCTTTTAGCCGTCCGGTTGATAATTATTTTCCGTTAAATCTTGTAGCGCATACTGGTATTTTAGTTGTGCCCAAACTAGGTGAAAATCTTCCGAGTATAACCACGAACTCCATGTGTATAGATACTTCGAAACCATTTGTGCTTGGTGGTTTTCCTGTTGGAACACCATTTTTGTCTTGGCGCTTGACAATGACTGTAAACGATCCGACAGATTATGCAATTGCAATGAAACAGTATAACGGAGAAAATCAAAAAGGTGTTGCCATGGTGAAACTTAACCAAGAGGGAGTAGAACCAACTCAGATTGATAAAAATTTTGTGAATACTTTTAATTCAACGACATCAGATCAAGGATATTACAATCCACTTGGAGGGCGTAGAGCGACAGGTTTTTCTAATTCTAACAATACTACTACTGGTTTTCTTATACAGTCAGGATTTAGTCAGCAACAAGTAAACGGAATCAAGGGTGATTTACGTACTAGCGGAATCTTGGGGATTCCTGGATTCGGCACATCTTTAGCGGCACCGACATATGCACAAAGTGCAACTCAGCGTGTATTAGATTCTTTATTTTCAACAGTCAAAATACTCACAAATGTTTTACAAGGCTATAATTCTGGAACTAAAAAATAAAGTTAATATGAATAAAAGCGTTTTATTTATCTTAAGTATCTTATTAGGGATGGCATATGAATGGTCTAGTATTTTTTTGTATTCGTATCTGTTATATGATTTAGATCCTGCGTTGAGTTTTATTGTTTTGCCTATTATATTATGCTTTATAACGGCCCGTTATTTCATCTCAAAAAAAATGGGATATTCTCCAGTGTTTGGGTTAATAACTGGTGTTGTTGTAGGTTTTATATGGTTAAGTATTGCTATGGCTGGAGCGTAAAAATGTATATATGAAAAAATACCAAATATTTTTAGAATGGAGAAATAGAGGGGAGAAACATGGTCAGCCACCATTTATAATATCTATGAATAAAACAAGTTTTGTAGTAAATCCAACAATCACCACCACCTATGTTTTAACCGCCACAAACAGCGCGGGAACAGTAATCCAGCCCGTTGCCGTTATAGTAACAGCCGACCCAGCTCCAACCACAATAACAAAAGATTACCAATATGACGCAAACGGCAACATAACAAATGATGGAGTAAATATATATGTGTATGATTATAATAATCGCCTTATTTCAGCAACAAATCCTTCGTCGCCTGCTGGCTCCTCAGGACCTACGGCTTACGCCTACGACCCCTCAGGCCAACGAATTAAAGTTGCAACAGCCACCACAACCACAATTTACCCAACCCAGTTCTATAATTCGGCAAGCTCATTACCTGCGGGCAACACCACAATTACCAAACACATTTTTGCCAATAATGTGGATATTGCCACGGTGCAAGGTAGCGGAGCCGCCGCCAAAGTTTATTATGCGACAACCGATTCGCTCAACTCTTCAACCATAATGACCGACTCCACCGGCACAATTGCAGAAACCATGGACTATTTCCCGTTCGGCGAAATACGATTGGATACGCACCCTTCGACAAGCTCAGGGTCATCTGCCTTTTCAGAGCAGAAGAAATACATAGGGCAGGAATACGACCCAGACACAGGCCTAAACTACCTCAACGCAAGGTACTACAACTCCACCCTCGCAAGATTTATTTCCCAAGACCCAATGTCCTGGAACTTTGACCAAGCATGGCTCTCCGACCCCCAAGCCCAAAATGCTTACAGTTATGGAAGAAATAACCCCTTAATTTATGCAGATTCAGATGGCAAAAGAGCCGAATTAATAGTAAAAATGATAGGTAATATTCCCGGTGCGCATGGATTTATTAATATTATTCCCGTCTCCGGTGAAGATTTAAGTCAGTACAACGTCGGTAACAGCGGAAACGGTTCTCATTACACAATTGGAGGTTATCCAAGTATGAGTATTTCTGGATTCGGAAATTTACAAGCACAAATTAACAACTTTGGTGATTTGAACACTCCAATGTCAAAATATTTGGCGACATATCAACTTGCTGTGCCAGAGGGCATGAGTGTCGCTCAATACGATAAAAAACTTCTTGAATCCGGTTATGCGCTTTCGCAACAAAATTTAGGCCCATACGATCCCTTTGGTAGACCACTTACAATAAGCGCTAATTCAGGAAACGTCGCAACACAGGTTGTTATTAATTCCGGCGGAATTTTTCCTCAAACACAGAATTTTTATAAAGATTCTAACGGCCGTTCATATTTTGCTCCTGGTTTGGGCAGCTCAATAAACACTTTGCAGTTTGCCCTGGCGTACACCGCACAGACGATTTCTTATGCTCAAGAAAAAATATCGCAAATGTCGGCAACAATAAGCTGGGGAGTTGCTAATTCAATTAGTGGAACTATTTCGCGTATTTCTTCAATATTAAATAAATTGGAATCTAAATAGTATGAAAATAAATGTAAAAAGATTTGTGTTAAGTTTTATAACTACAATTATTGGTTCATGGTTGGGTTATAGGGTTATTTTATTTATTTTGGCTTTTTTTATCTTGAATGGAATTTTAAATATCTATTTAATTTATGCTATTTCTTTTTTACTTCCGTTGATTATTATTTTAGGATCGTCAATTTATTTTTTTATGCACAACGAAAAAGAAATTGCTGTAGCAGTTCTTTTAGCCGGAATACCATCATGCCTAATACTTGGATACGGAGTTATGTTCGGAATAGGGGAGATGGGATTGCTTTAATCGCATTTTTTTATGAATATTAAAAAATGGAAAAGAGGATAATTGGATAAATGGGGTCAGCCACCATTTATCGACAGCGCGGGAGTTATCGCTGAAACCATGGATTATTATCCGTTCGGCGGCATCAGGTTAGACACCAAACCGGCAGGAAGCACATTAAACGAGCAAAGAAAATACATCGGACAAGAGTTTGACGCAGACACAGGCCTAAACTACCTCAACGCAAGGTACTACAACGCCACCCTCGCAAGATTTATTTCCCAAGACCCAATGTCCTGGAACTTTGACCAAGCATGGCTCCAAGACCCTCAGACCCAAAACGCATACAGCTATGCCCGCAACAATCCTTTAATTTATTCCGATTCAGATGGCAAAAAAGCAGAGCTGATCGTAAAACAAATAGGTAATATTCCCGGCGCTCATGGATTTATCAATATTACACCTGAATCAGGAGAGAATCTTAGCCAATACAATAACGGCGGAGACGGTTCTCATTACACAATCGGAGGTTATCCAAG
>Ga0265296_1000844_pt1 | contig 40341 bp, 41 predicted proteins | sample MunlanPumphouse1_FD_189073 | JGI IMG/M metagenome (GOLD analysis project Ga0265296, IMG submission 189073) | Groundwater microbial communities from a municipal landfill in Southern Ontario, Canada - Pumphouse #1 | ecosystem: Environmental > Aquatic > Deep subsurface > Groundwater | place...
GGCCGCTGGGACCGCGCTCGTCCGCTTGCTTGAGGTAAGGCTCGATCGCGTCGATCACGCGACGGAGAGTCTGATCGGCGAGGCGCAAGCTCGCGGCGATCAATTCGGATTGGGATTTTTTCGTATCTCTCATCCTAAGCCTAAGAGGATGAGCGGCGACTTTCGCCAAGCGGTATCGCACACGACACGCTTTTCATTTTCCATCTGTTGCGAAATGGCAACAGGGCGAGGCCTCTTTGTGGGACCGGCAGCTCGCATTGAGGTCGCTGCTTGCGACTAACCGAGGCTTGGCCGGAACGCTCAACGACTAACACCGGGGGGGGCGCCCCGTTAGCGACGGGATTAGGCGCAATACCTCAATGTTGGGGCAAAGCCACATCATTGGATTTTCGGCGCAATACCGCAAACGTTACGCGCCCCTCGCGTAATGTTTGCTTCACCCGTCGCGCAGCGATCGCTCTCTGCCAAGAGCGAGGAGTCCGAAGTATCACCTCCATGCGGAGGCTCGGATCGGTGCCGCGGGCCCCTCGGGTTGCGCCAGACCTGTCGGCCGGCGCTTTGCTTGCATAACAATCGCTTCAGCGCTTTGGAGCGAAGACTCCTGGAGATGGGAAAAAGCATCTGCATCGAGTCTTCCGGCGCCGGCCGTCCCCGGCACACCGGAGTAACTTCATGCTACCATATACGTTAGGCGGCGACCGCCGCTTGCGGCGCTATGCCAGCGCACTCGACGCGAGCACCGATTACCGCGTTTTGCGGCGTCTGCCACGCCTTGAAGAAATGTGGATGACGTCCATGCCCCATGGGCCGGACATTCGTATCGGCGTCATTGACATCGAAACGACCGGTCTCGCCGAAAATGCGAAGATCATCGAGATCGCATTGGTCAAGGTTTCGCTGATCGATGGCCAGCTCGGCGATATGTCGTCGCCATTGTCCATGTTCGAGGACCCAGGCGAGCCGCTTGCCGACGACATAGCGAGGCTCACGGGGCTCAGCGATCTGTATCTCGCCGGCAAGCGGTTTGATGAAGAACTGCTCGCCGATCAGCTCGACGACGTCGATGTTCTGCTCGCCTTCAACGCCAGCTTTGACATTCCGCGACTACGGCGCCGCTTCGACTGGCTCGATCACCCGGCGGTATGCGCCATGCGCGATTATGATTGGGCTGGCGCCGGCTATGAAGGCCGCACACAGCGCGCGCTGCTCAATCATGCAGGGCTTTTCTATTCCCCGCATCGCGCCGAAATCGACACGACCGCGCTGGCGGTGCTGATCTCGCTGCCTGCGGCTGATGGGCGAACGATTGCTGCGCATATCGTCGATCATGGCAAAAGGCCGAGGGCGCGCATCGCGGCGCATGGCGCGCCGATCGAGATCAAGAACCGCCTCCGCGAGCGGGGTTACCGATGGGAGAGTGACCGGCGCATGTGGGCGATCGAGGTCGATCCGGCTGCGGCCGCCGATGAAGAACGCGCACTTCGCACCATCTGCCAGCTGATACGCCCTCAACGAGAGGTGGTGGATTGGTATGATCGCTACTCTGGCTGACCTCCCCCGGTCGTGCTGATGCGCATTCCGCGACGCAGCCGCAAGGAATGGCGAGGGCGTGCCGCGACAGTTCGACGTTTCGCCACGGTCTTCGCTGCCTCTCAACGCCGCCCCGCAATTTGGGGCGGCGTTTTTCGTTTCAAGGAGAACTCAAATGCATGTGACCAAAGAACAGATCGACGCGGCAAAGCGCGCGCTCGGCTTGCTTCCACGTTCGGTGGATCAACCCGCCTTCAATATCCGGCCCATTTCGGAGGCGTGGAAATGGCGGGACAAGAAGCCGGCTTATCGCACCGCCGTTGCCAATGTAGCCTACATTTGGCGCGATGGGTCGCCCGTTGACCGTTACGGGGCGATGCCAGCCTCGTTCGAGCAGCGAAGGGTCGAGCTTCGCGGTTCAGGTCTGTTGCTCCCTGCGAGCGCGCCGGTGTGGGCCTGCGAGGGCTATCGCATCTGGCAGGAGGCAGATCAGATGGCCTACGCAACGGACGATCCTACCGAGCTATCAGCTTGGCATGTGGTCATGGACCTGCCGACGAAATTGCCGCCCGCCCGCTGGCAAGATTTTGTGACGGGCTTCGTTGAGCGCGAGCTGACCGCCAAGGGGGCGGTCGTGGCCTGGGCCATTCATGCCGTGGAAGCGGCCGACGGGAGCTGGCTTGTCAGGCCGCACCTGCACCTGTGCGTGACCGCCAAGATGTGGCGGCATAACAGCCGCCATGGACGGCGTCACATAGCTTGGCTTGGAAACTGGGCGCGCCAGCGTTCCTTCGAGCTTGCTTGGCGAAGGGCGTGCCGGTTGAGCGAGGCGATGAGGGCGTGGCGCTCAGCACCCCGGCATAAAAGGGAATCGAACCCGCGCAACGAGCGCTCATTTCAGGCGACTTGACCTTCCCACACAGTGGGATACAACCCATCCCACACGATGACGAAAACCTAGGTTTTCTGCGGGTTTCAGAGTAGGCATAGAGTGGAGCGGAATCCCGCTACCCGCTCCATTCCTATCTCCTTCCGTTCGACATGGTCCTTTCGGACCGGCGCTGCCCGATACGGAAAAATCCTTCGTCGGGCGAAAGAAGGATGCTTTTGCAGCCGTATGACATCGACGTCTGAAACTCTGGAAGAACTCGGCTGGCGGCCCTGGTTCAGCGAGCAAGTAACGGACGCGGAGGCACGGCAATGCCAACCCGTTCGCGTGATGGCCGTGCATCGCGGCCAGATCGACGTCGCGGGGGCAGGGGTGCAGGCGTCCATTTCACCCTATATTCAAGGCGCTGCGCCATCGGACGATCACCCGACCGTGGGGGACTGGCTGCTCGTCGATCGGGGCAGTTTGCAAGCGGTGCGCGTCCTTGGCCGGATCAACCTGTTCAAGCGGCGGTCGCCCGGCGACCCGCGAAAAGAACAGATGATCGCCGCCAATGTCGACACGCTGTTCATCGTCGCGTCGTGCAACCAGGATTTCAGCGTCGCGCGGCTGGAACGCTATCTGGTGCTCGCGCACGAAGTGGGCGTTGATCCCGTCATCGTGCTGACCAAGACCGACCTCACCGACACCCCCGAGACGTTCGCCGCGGCGGCACGCGCGATCGAGCCCGGATTGCAGGTCGAAACCGTCAACGGCCGTGACCCCGCCAGCGTCGTTCGCCTTGCGGCATGGTGCGGCGAGGGCGAAACCGTTGCGCTCCTTGGCTCATCGGGCGTCGGAAAATCGACGCTGGTCAACACGCTGCGAGGTTCGGACAGCATCGCCACGCGAGCGATCCGGCCCGGTGACGATACCGGGCGCCACACGACCACCGCGCGCGAAATGCACCGGCTCGATCGCGGCGGCTGGCTGCTCGACACGCCCGGCATGCGCGAATTGCAGCTGTCCGATGCGGCCGCCGGGATATCGGAGGTTTTCGACGACTTCATCCTGATGGCGCAGCAATGCCGCTTCTCGAACTGCGCGCATGGCGCCGAGCCCGGCTGCGCCGTCCGGGCCGCAATTGCCGAAGGAACGCTGACGTCGCAGCGTTTCGATCGCTGGCGCAAGCTGGCAGCCGAGGAGAATCCCGCCGTGATATATCCAAAGCGACGCCGATAGCTTGGACTCGGGCGGCGCTCCGCTCGATCAGCCCGCCGGTTCGACGCCGAGCAGTTCGACGGTGAACAGCAAGGTCGCGCCGCCAGGGATCGGGCCCTTGCCTTCGGGGCCATAGGCAAGCTGCCAGGGGATCGCGAATTCGACCTTGTCGCCGACGCCCATCAACTGCACCCCTTCCTGCCAGCCGTCGATGACACGATTCAGGGGAAAGCTTGTCGGTTCGCCGCGCCGCACCGAGCTGTCGAATTCGCGGCCGTCGGCAAAGGTGCCGACATAATGGACGGTGACATTATCGGCCGGGCCGGGGTGCGCGCCGCTTCCGTCGCCCGCGATCCGGCGCCAGCGCAGCCCGCTCGGCGTCACGCGCCAGCCGTCGGCGCCGTTGCGCTCGGCGAGCGCGGCCATCTGCTTGTTGAGCCAGGCGGTGCCTTGGGTCGGTGCCGCATCACCCGGTTGGGCGATGGCCGAAGCCGAACTAAAACAGGCAAATGCGGCGGCCGCGAGCAGCCAGGTCAAAGACGAAATGTGCATGAAAACTCCCTCGATCGTTGGACGCTTAAACGCACCACGGGCCGAATAGGCAATAGCATATCGGTCAAGATGCGGTGCAGCGGCAGGAACCTTCGTCGGCATCTGTCGTTTCACCTTTGTACACATCAGTCCGAGCCTTGAGCCGCGTCGGCCGCTCGCTTTTTCTTTCGAAATCGCCTGCGGGCCTTCGAAACTGTTACCGCGCGTCTTTCTCTGGGCCATCGAAGGAGACATCAGATGTTCAAATGGGCTTTGATCTTTGCGGTTATCGCGTTGGTCGCTGCAGTGCTTGGCTTTGGCGGCGTCGCGGGTGCCGCGGCAGGGGTCGCCAAGATCCTGTTCTTTGTCGGCCTCGCGCTGGTTGTGCTGTTCCTGATCCTCGGATCGGCTGGGGCGCGTAAGATCACGTAAAAAATTGAACGCTGCGGGAACCAATCGGAACCTGCGGCGTTTCAATCATCTGCTCGCTCGAAAGAGAGAGTGGAATCAGGTTCCCGTCCTCGGACGGAACCTAGGGAGCCCCGCCGCAGAAATGCGACGGGGCTTACCTGTTTCTAGGCCGGAAATGCCGCGCGGACGCGGCGTTCGAGCACTGCGAGCGGGATGCGACCGGCGCCCAACACCACATCGTGGAAACGCTTGATGTCATAGCCGGGCCGCTTCGATACTTCGTCGCGTGCGCGGCTGATCGCGATCTGGCCGACCTTGTAGGCGCACGCCTGCCCCGGATAGACGACATAGCGGTCGATCTCGGTGCGCGAGGCGCTCGGCGAGTTTGACGAGTTTTCGACCATATAATCGATCGCCTGCTCGCGGCTCCACCCCATCGCATGGATGCCGGTGTCGACGACGAGGCGCGATGCGCGAAATGCGTAAGAGGCGAGATAGCCGATCTTGCCGAGCGGATCGTCCTCATACATGCCGAGTTCGTCGGCAACCTGTTCGGCGTAGAGGCCCCAGCCTTCGCCATAGGCGGTGACCGACGATGCCTGCCGATAGAGCGGCAGTTCGGAGTCCTCAAATTTGAGCGCGCCTTCGAACAAATGTCCCGGTGCGCCCTCGTGATACGCAAGCGTGGGCAGGGTGTAGCGCGGCCATTCGGCGGTATCGCGCAGGTTGATGAAAAAGATGCCAGGACGCGATCCGTCGGGGGTGCCCGCCTGCGCCGACCCGCCGGGCGCGCCGAGCTCGATTTCGGGCGGCACGCGGCGGATTTCATAGGGCGCCTTGGGCAGACGGCTGAACACCTGCGGCAGACGGCCGCGGATATTGACGAGAAGGCCGTTGAGATAGGCGAGCATCTCGGCGCGGCCGGTGTCGTCGTTGGCGAACGGCTGGCCCTCCGCCTTACCGAGCGCGTTCAGCCGGTCGCGGATGCTGCCATCCTGATAGCCTTGCGCCTTCAAGAGCACATCCATCCGCGACGTCAGGTCGGCGACCTGCTCGCGGCCGATACGATGGATTTCAGCGGCGCTGAGGTCGGTCGTCGTGTGCTGCGCGAGGGTCGCGGCATAATAGGCCGCGCCATCGGGAAGCCGCGCGACGCCGGCGTCGGTTCCGGCGCGCGGGAGCAGCGTGGTCAGCGCGTCGATCTGGCGCGTCAGCGCGCCTCGGATCGGACCCTCGAAAACCGCCGCGGCGCGCTCGCCATAACCTGAAAGGCCGATGGCGGTGCTGCGTTTGGCGATCGATGCGACAAGGGTCTTGCTCGCGGCGTCGCCGTCGCGGAGACGGCGAAGCTGTTGCAGCGCCTGATCGAGAATGAAGCGCGGGGCGACGACGCCCATTGCCGCATTGGCCTTCACGATTTCCGTATCGGCGTCGAACAGCGCCGGAATCGCTTGCAGCCGCATCATATAGGCGTCGGCGTCAGCCTTTGTTGCGACCGGATGCTGGCTGTCGAGGAACGTGCTCACCCCGGTGTAGAAGCCGCCGAGCTGGGTCACGCCATAGGGGCCGGGGCGGTGGCCGAAACCACCCGTGTGATAAGGGAAGCGGGCAAGCCGCTGGCGCGTAACGAGGTCGAATTCGGCGCTGTCATGCGCGATGCGTGCGGCGTCGCCGAGCGTTTCGTCCCTGATCGCGCGCACCGCAGCGAGGTCGCGGTCTATGTGGCGTGTCCGTGCGGCGCGCGCGGCGGGCGACCAGTCGGGGAATTGCGCGCGGAGCGCGGCCCGGGCACCGTAATCGATCCCGAGCGAGGTGGCGCGGGTCGGATCGTCGCGCAAGCCTTGCTCGAATTGCGCGGAGAGTAGCGCGTCGAGCCGGGTATCGGCGCTTTCTTGCGCGGCGGCTGGGCGCGCGACGCTGGCGACGGCCAGTCCGCCAATCCCGGCGAGAACGGTTCTTCGATCGGGCGCGGCCATAGTCATGCGATTCTCCCCTGTTTGTTGTGCGCAGCGTAGGGGCGCGGCGTTGTCGCCGCAACATGCTGACGCAACTGCGAAACTTCTGGCTGTCGTGTTGCCCGCCGATGGGATGAGCCGTCCGGCTTTCACGACGACCAGCCATCGAAGCGGATCAATCGCCCCTGGCGGCGCGTTGATCAGGGGCGGTCGGGATGCCCCCGGCGAATGGAGAATGATATGAGCTTACTTAAAAAGGCGGCAATCTCATTTGCGGCGCTGTCGATGATAGCGGCGCCTGTGGCTGCGTCGGCGGCAGGCGCGGTGCGCGCGGCCTCGGCGGTCGGAGGCGAAAGCGAACTTGAAGGCAATTCGAGCTGGATCATCGGCCTGATCGGCCTGTTGGCCGGTGTCGGTGCCATCATCCTGATCGCCGAAGATGATGAGGATTCGCCCGTCAGCCCGTAAAGAGGCAGTGGCGGCGGCGGCCGTGCGTATCTTTGGATACGCATGGCCGCCATTGCTTTGTCGCTTGCCGGGAAATGAACAACGCGCGGCTTTTGCGACAATTTGAGACAATTTTTCGTCGATCCGGCACTCTGCTGGGACAAACTGCGCCTAGAACGGCTTCATCGGGAACCGGCCTCCTGTCCGGAAGACCCATGAAGGAGTTCGTTACGTGAACAAGAAAATCTCGCTCTTTACGCTCGCTGCCGCATTGGTGGCCGTGCCCGTTCTTGCCGCGCCGGGCGACGCCGACGGCAACACCGTGCAGACTCGGACCGAAGCACAGGCCAAGGCTGCACAGATGTTCGCCCGGATGGACGCGAACAAGGACGGCCAGATTGACGCCGCCGACCGCACCGCGCAGCGTGCCGAACGGCAGGCGAAAATGTTCGCCCGCCTCGACGCCGACGGCAATGGCAGCATCAGCAAGGCCGAATGGGACCAGCACAGCGCCGATCGCGTCGCCAAGCGTGCCGAACGCGGCGAAAAGCGTGCTGACGCCGGTAAAGCCGGTGAAGGCAAGCGTCACCACGGCATGCGTGGTGGCCAAGGCAAGCGTGGTGGCCATCACGGCATCATGATGGGCAAGGCCGATACCAATGGCGACAAGGCCATCAGCCAGGCCGAGTTCCAGACTGCCGCACTCGCACGTTTCGACGCGGCCGACGCGAACAAGGATGGCCAGGTGACCGCCGAGGAGCGCAAGGCGCAGCGCGGCGCATGGCGCGCCAAGCGCGGCGCGGCCCCGGCTACCCCCGCAGACCAGTAAGCCATTTGGCAGGGGCGCGGCAGCAAAGCGTAGAGCCTTCCTCCCCCCTCCCGGCATTGCCTTTGTCGCCGGTCCCTGCCAGCTATCGCCCATCGGCCCCCGCGGCCGGTGGGCGAACTAGCATCTCTTTGACGGAAACTCGATGACCGATAGCGACATCCCCCGCATCCTGCTGATCGACGATGAACCGTCGATCCGCGAGCCGCTGGGCGAATATCTGACCGCGCAGGGCTTTGCCGTCACCGACGCCGCAAGCGCCGCGGAGGCGCGATCGGTACTGCGCGCGCAGGGCATCGACCTGGTGGTCAGCGATATCATGATGCCCGGCGAGGATGGCCTGTCGCTGACCCGCCATTTGCGCGAGACGAGCAGCATTCCCGTCATCCTGCTGACCGCCCGCGCCGAGGATACCGAGCGGATCATCGGGCTGGAGATCGGCGCCGACGATTATGTCGTCAAACCCTTCAACCCGCGCGAACTGGTCGCGCGCATCCGTACCGTGCTGCGCCGCACGCAGCAGGGCGGGCGCGCCCTCGATCCGGGCGGCACCTATTATGCCTTTGGCGACTGGGTGCTGCGCGAAGTCGAACGCGTACTGGTCGATGGCGAAGGCAATGAGGTCGCGCTGTCGTCGGGCGAATATCATCTGCTCCATGCGCTCGTCCGCCATCCGCGGCAGGTGATGAGCCGCGACCGCCTGCTCGACATGGTGCGCGGGCGCGAGGCCGATATTTTCGACCGCGCGATCGACAATCTGGTCAGCCGCCTGCGCAAGAAGATCGAGGTCGACGCCGCGCATCCGCAGCTCGTCAAGACGGTGTGGGGCGGGGGCTATACGCTTGCATGCGAGGTCAAGCGGATGGGCCCCGCGGCATGAGATTGCGCCTGTGGCCGAGGAGCCTGATCGGGCAGCTTGTCTTCGCCGTCGCGGCGATGCTGTTCGTCGCGCAGGCGATAAATTTCGTGCTGTTGTCGCGCGGGATGCGGCAGCAGGTGCTTGCGCACGGCGGCGGCATGGCGGTCGCGCGGATCATTGATGCGATCGAGCGCGATCGGCGCGGTGACTTCAGGCCGCCGCGGAATGAACGCGAGCGGCACGAGGCGCGCGAGCGCGCGCAGAAACTGGTGATCTCCGATCAGTCCCCCCCGATGCCTGTCGGCGCCGTTCGATTGCCCGACCTTGCCGCCTATGTCGAAGATTTGCTCGGTGAGACCAACATTGATGTCGCGATGGTCGACGCATGGGCGCTGCCGCCGCGCGAACGGCAGCGGCTGCGACGCCCGGCCTTTCCGGACCGGGCGGTCATCGTCGTGGCCAAGGTCGACGGACGCTATTTCGCGGTGCGAACGCGGATTGCCGTGGGTGGCAACCGGCTGCAGGGCTTCCTCGTGTGGCAGACGCTGTCGCTCTATCTGTTGCTGCTCGTTCCGATCATGCTGATCGCCTGGCGCGCGGCGCGTCCGCTGCGCGACCTGACGCGCGCGGCGCGCGCCAATCCCGCGCTGCGCGATGCCGAGCCGCTCGACGAAGAAGGGCCGTCCGACGTGCGCGAATTGATCGGCGCGTTCAACGCCTATCGCGGCCGGATTTCGACGATGCTGTCGGACAAGGACCGGATGCTCGGTGCCGTCGGACATGATTTGCGCACCCCGCTCGCCAGCCTGCGCGTGCGGGTCGAGCAGGTCGAAGATGAGGTGCTGCAGGGCAAGATGATCGCGAGCATCGAGGAAATGACCGCGATGCTGACCGACATATTGGCGCTGGCGCGGTCGGGCGCGGGGACCGAGGCGCAGGAGCGCATCCCGCTTCGCGAACTGATCGGCGAACTCGCGGCCGATTATCAGGAGCGCGGCAAGGATGTCGCGATCGGCGACATTGCCGACGTCGCGGTGCTCGCGCGGCCGATGCTGCTCAAGCGGGCGCTGCGTAATCTTGTCGACAACGCGCTTGCCTATGGCGTGCGCGGGCGGTTTTCGGTGGTCGCCGGCGGCACGCAGGCGCGGATAATCGTGGCGGACGACGGTCCAGGCTTGACCGGCGAGCAGATCCGGACGCTGATCGAACCCTTTGCGCGCGGCGAACAATCGCGCAACCGGGCGACCGGCGGCACCGGACTGGGCCTGTCGATCGCGCGCGATATCGCGGAAGGCGAGGGCGGGACGCTGACGCTGAGTAATCGTTCCGGCGGCGGGCTGGATGCCGTGATTATGCTGCCGCTGGCGTCCTAAAGCGGCAGCGCGGGACCTATCTTGGTCTTCATTCGGCGCGGCGCGCCGCTTCAATATGCGTTCATCTTGGCTTCGCTATGCCGTCAAGCCAAAGGAGGATGGCCATGCTTATCCGTTTTGCCGCTTTCGGCGCTTCGGCGCTGATGTTGAGCGGCGTTCCCGTCGCAGCCAACCCCGGAGACTATCGGGAAGATTACCGAAAAAAGCATTGGGAGATGCTCGCCGATTGCGACAAGAAGCTCGATGAGGCCAAGGATCGGCGCGAGTTCCGTCAAAAGGCCTCGGAATGCGACCGCGAACTGGCCAAGCTCGACCATGAGCGCCGCCGGGAAGCCGCGAAAGAGCAACGCGAGGCCGCGAAAAAATGGCGCGAGCGTCATCGTGACGGCGCGGACGACGATTATGGACGCGACGACTGAGGCTTGTTGTCAGGCGTAGATCGCGATCGCCTGGCTGCCGCTGAGCACCGGCTCGCCCGCGCGGTTCCACAGCATCATGTCCTGCACCGACAGGCCGTGGCGCGCATAGCCCGTCTTGGCCGACAGCAGCCACCAGCCATCGTCGGTCTTCGGAGTGCCGGTCAGCATATTGACCGTCCAGTTCATCGAGCTGATTGGCCCGAACTCCCGGAACAGCGCCATCGCGGCGGGGGGCAGCGCATCGCCCATGGCGAGCAGCGCGACGGCGGGATGACAGGCGGGTTCCTCGACAAAGCGGACCCAGGTCAGATATTCGCCGACCTCGCTTTTCCACCCAAAGCGCGGGCCGGTGGTCGGACGCATGTCGAAATGACGGACAAAGGACGGGCGCGCATGATGGTCCGGCACCGGCGCCAGCGTTTCGGGTGCAGGGGCATCGGGCATGGTCAGGCGATTGTGATCGAGGTGGCTGTTGCGGTCGCCCGAAAAGGCGAAGACGGCGGCGGTGCCAAAGCCCTGGTCGCTCGACACGCCGGCGTCGATGAACAGCGAAGATTTCGACCGGCGCAGCACGCGCGCCTCGACCATGCAGTCGCCCCCGACCGGCCCGACAAAGCTGATCTGCGCATAGCGCAGCGGCGTTTCAGTCGGGTGGAGCGCCATCGTGCCTGCCAGTGCGACAGCCGAGCTGATCCCGCCATAGGCGGTGCGGCCCTGCATCCATCCTTCGTCGATATGCGCCTTCGCCACGCCCTCGTCGGTGCGCAGCGTCGAAAGCAGCGCGTCGAGCGCGCTGGGAGAGGTCGTCATCTTGCTCTTAGTCCTCGATTTGGAAAGTCAGCCCGGCGTTCGCCGTGAGCCGCTTGATCAGCGCGTCGCCGAGCAACGCGCCCGGGGTCCACACCCCGCCATCGCCCTTGTTTTCGAGCAGCGCGATGCCCGTTTCGGCGAGCATCTTCGACGTCGAGCCATAGCCGGGGTCTCGGTCGCCCTGAACCGAAGCGCGCACCGTGGTGCCGTCGGGATATTCGCCGATGAACAGGATGTCGTAAAAGCCGTTTTCGCGCTGTTCCTTGCTTGGGCCGTCGCCGGGCTTGATGTTGGGGTCGAAGGGGTTCGCCTTTGCCATCGCTTCGGCCATCGCCTTTCCGGCGTCGCCGATCGTCGTCATCACCATCTCGTCATAAACCAGATCGACGCCCCATTTGTGGCCGAGCAGGAAATTGGTGCGGTGGACATTCTTGGTGTTGATCGGCGCCATCACGAAGGGCGCGGTCCAGGTGCCCGTCGCGCTGTCATATTCGGGGACGAGCCCGGTCGGCTGCGCAGGCCCCTCGAAGCCCGGGGTCAGCGCGAAGCTCGATTTGAGCAGCAGCGCAAGCGAAGGCTTTTTCGCGATGGCTTTGAGCGTTTCGGTGAGGCTGGCGATCGTGCCGCCCGAAGCGCCGCCCGCCATCTTGCGGACGCGGCCCTTGACGCGCGGCGCGGGCTTGCCGTGACGTTTGACCGCTTCGGCCTGGAGGAACAACACGCCGAGGTCGAAAGGGATGCTGTCGAAGCCGCAGCTGAAAGTGATGCGCGCGCCCGAAGCCTTGGCCGCGGTTTCATGCGCGTCGATCATGTCGCGCATCCAGCCGGGTTCGCCGCACAGATCGGCATAGGCCGTGCCCGCCCGGACGCACGCGGCGACAAGTTCACTGCCGTAGAGCTGGTACGGGCCGACGGTGGTCAGCACGACCTCGGCGCGCGTGGCCATGGCGTCGAGGCTCGCCGGATCGCTCGCGTCGGCGACGACGAGCGGCGTATCCTTCGGCGCGCCGATCAGGTCGCGGACTTCGGCAAGCTTGTCGGCGCTGCGCCCCGCCATCGCCCATTTCGGCGCATCCTTGCGGCCCGCATAGTGGCTGGCGAGATATTCGGCGACGAGGCGCCCGGTAAAGCCGGTCGCGCCATAGACGATGATATCAAATTCGCGTGTCCCCGCCATGGCAATCCTCCCTTTACGTAAACGTTAAGTGGAGGCTAGCGCAGGCGGGGAGGCTTGCCAAGCGCGAAGGTCTAGCGGCGCCAGAAGGGGCGCTTCTCGACCACCACGGGCGCGCCGACCGCTTCGGCGCGACCCTCGGCGCGCGCGGCGCGCAGCTCGGCCTCAGTCGCGTGCGCCTCCGCCCGATGTGCAGCAAGTTCGTCGCGCCGCTTTGCGCGTAGCGCATCATAACTCCAGCGCGTGTGGCCGTAACCGAAGAGGCAGAGCAGCCCGCCCGCGATGGCGAGGTTCTTCATCGCGGCCATCGCCTGCACGGGGTCGGTGAACTCGCGGTGGAAGAAGAGAATGGTGGCGAGCACAAAGCCCGCGAGCAGGATCGACCAAAGCCGCACCGCAATGCCGAGCGCGATGCAAACCCCGGCGATCAACTCGAACAGGCCGACCGGAATGGCGAGTCCGTCGGGCAGGCCGGACGAGGCGATCAGGGCGCTGGTATCGGATATATGGATCAGCTTGTTGATCCCCGACACGATGAAAATCACGGCGATGAACAGGCGTCCGATAAAAACGGCGAGCATGGACATAGATAATCCTCCTCTGGCGGCCCCTTCCGCTTGTGCAGACAGGACGCGTGGGGAGGCGATGGGTTCCGCTAGCGCGGCGTGAAGACGAGTTCTGCGACTTCGCAGTCGCTGCAATCGATCGCGCGCAGGGTGGCGGCGCCGGGGCCGGTGGGCAGGTTGACGTCGGCGAGCTTGACGATCTGCCAGGCGGTACCCGCAGGGATAACGACGCCGCGCTCGTCGATGCCGACACGCCCGCCCTTGGCCGATCGCACGCGGGCGGTGACGGTCCAGCGGCCGGGTTTTGCCACCTCGGCGCTGTAGCGCATATATTCGCCGGTGACGAAATCGCTGACATAGGGCGTGCCGTCGGGACTGCGCGCAAGATCGACGCCGTCGTTGCGATAGGTCGTGCCGTTGTTCCACGGCGTCCGTTCGCCGCCTGTCGCGACATGATAATTGCCATCGACGCTGTCCCGATAGGCGACGCCGGGCGGGCCGAGGTCGTAGTCGGCCGCGGCGATGGTCAGCGGTTTTGCACCCAGAGTGCGCGGCGCGAATGGCCGGTAACTCGCATCACGCGGCTGGCGGAACATCGCGTCGATGACGTCCGGTTTGGGGATATTCTTGTCGAAGCGCGTGTTTTCGGCGAGCTGCATCATCGCGGCATAGGCTTCATCGGCGGCGGGTTTCGGTCCCTTGCCCGTCATCCATTGGACGATCTTCATCCAGCCATCGCCGGCGACGATCTCAAGCGGCTGGTTAAAGCCGATTTTCTTGAGCGGCCAGAAATTCCAGCCGACACCGGCGCCTTCGACCAGCGCGATCGCGTCGCGATACCAGCCATTGCTGTTTTCGCCCGATTCGCCGAGCCAGATCGGGCGGTTGTAACTGGTGCGCAGCGCCGTGATTTCGGCGATGCTGGCCGCGTCGTTGCGGTTCCAATATTTGTGGAAGCTCAGCACCATATTGGCGTCCCACGCGGGCGGCAGGCCTTTGTAATTATTGCCCCAGCAATTGCCCTCGACGATCACGATATGCTGCTTGTCGACCGCGCGGATCGCCTTGGTGATGCGCTGCTGCAGCGCCCAGACCGCCTTGTTTTCCGTCTCGTCGCAGCCATTGCCCTTGCCGGGGGTGGCAAAGCTCCAGTTGGGTTCGTTGATCAGGTCGTAGGCGCCGATCCACGGTTCATCCTTGTAGCGCGCCGCGAGCTTGGTCCACAGCATCACGGTCTTGCGCTGATTTTCCTCACTCTGCCACAGCGAGGGCTTCGTCGGATCGCGGTCGGAGATGGCCAGATCATTGCCCTGGCCGCCGGGCGCGGCATGAAGGTCGAGGATCAGATATATGCGGTTCGCCTTGCTCCATGCGAGCAGGCGGTCGATACGCTCGAAACCTTCCTCACGCCATGTGTCCTGACCGGGCGTCGGTTCCTTGTCGGCGGGAAGGGTGAGCTGGTCGAAATGGATCGGCAGGCGCACCGAGTTGAAGCCCCATTTTGCCATCGCGTCGATGTCGGCCCGCGTCGTATGATTGTCGAGCCAGGCGCGATAGAAGGCCGCGGTGCGCTCCTCGCCGACGAGTTCGACGAGCTTGGCGCGGATCTTGTGCTGCTGCCCGATCTCGCCGAGCTGCAGCATATAGCCTTCCTGCAGCATCCAGCCGCCGAGCCCCATGCCGCGGAGGATGATGGGCTTGCCCGATCCGTCGACGATCTGGGTGCCCTCTACCTTCAGGAACCCTTCGGCGCAGGCGGTGGTGGAGGAAAGCAGCGCGGCGAGAGCGAGTGTGACGGTACGGAATCTCATGACCTCATCCCCATTTTGTTATGGGAACGTTATCAATTTTCGCTGTCAGGGCAAGCGGGTTAGGGTTAGTCGCGGCGTCAAAGCTTGGGCAGCGTGACGCCCTTTTGCCCCATATATTTGCCCGCGCGGTCGGCGTAGCTGATCTCGCACGGCTCATTGCCCTGCAGGAAGAGGAACTGGCACGCGCCTTCATTGGCGTAAATCTTGGCGGGCAGGGGGGTGGTGTTCGAAAATTCGAGCGTCACATGGCCTTCCCAGCCGGGCTCGAGCGGGGTGACGTTCACGATGATGCCGCAGCGCGCATAGGTCGACTTGCCGAGACAGATGACGAGCACGTCGCGCGGGATGCGGAAATATTCGACGGTTCGGGCGAGCGCGAAGCTGTTCGGCGGAATGATGCAGACGTCGGTTTCGCGGTCGACGAAATTCTTCGGGTCGAAATCCTTGGGATCGACGATCGTCGAATCGACGTTGGTGAAAATCTTGAACTCGGGCGCGACGCGCGCGTCGTAGCCGTAGGAGGAGAGGCCATAACTGATACAGCCGTCGCGGCGCTGCGCCTCCACGAAAGGCTCGATCATGCCCTGCGTCCGGGCGGCTTCGCGAATCCATTTGTCGGAAAGAATGGCCATGGCGCTGTCTTGTCGGGGGCCGCGCGATTGCGCAAGCGGTCAGTCGGGGATGAGGCCAAGATCCTTGGGACCGAAGGCAGCCGGTAGCAATTGGCTGAGCCGGTAGGTCATGACCGCCTTGCCATCGCCCGACGCGCAATGGACGAGGATATCGACCTTCGACCGCTCGGCGGCTTCGTTCAATACCTGGCGGCAGCGTCCGCACGGATTGACCGGCTCGGCGCCCAGCAATTCATCGCCGTGCGGCCGCCCGCCGACGATCGCGACTTCGGCGAGCTCGCCGATCCAGCCTTCATTGACGATCTTCGCCACCGCCACGGTCTCGGCGCAGAGGGTGAGGCCATAGCTGGCATTCTCGACATTGGCGCCGGTGACCACGTCGCCATTCTTGAGCAGCAGCGCGGCGCCGACATGAAAACCCGAATAGGGCGCGTAGGCGCGGCTTGCGGCGTCGCGCGCGGCATCGATCAACGCATCACGATCCTCGGTCATCGCATTTCTCCTTGCGGGCGCAGCGCGTTCCAGCCGACGGTACCCTCGGCGCCCGACAGGCGGACATAATCGTTCGCCTGCCACATCGCCCAGGGGTGCGCGCCATAATCGGGTTCGAAAAAGTCGCGGCGCAGCCAGGTGGTGCGTGCGATGCCCTGCGTCACCTTATAATCGCTCTCGAACGCGGGGCCGGGGGCGATCACGCTCTGCTTGCCCATATGCGCTTCGATCTGCGCCAGAAAAGTGGCGAGTTCGGACAGCAACAGCGCGCGCGTCGGCCGATCGGGGCAGCGGTCGTCATAGTCGAGCCAGACGACGGCGGGGAGGGTGTCGGCGCGGCGCGGCACATGGCGGATGAAATTGGCGGCCTGGTCGGTTGCCAGCTGGCAGAGGCTGTAGCGGTGGATCGCGCCCGCCTGCACGCCTGCTTCGCGCGCCGAAGTGATGTTGCGGGCGAACTTCGGGTCGACCGCTACGGACCCGTCGGTTGCCATGATGTACGCGAAATCGGCGCCGGCCGCCTTGATCGACCCCCAATGGACGTCGCCATTGCCCGCGTCGATCGTCACGCCCTGCGTCGGATAGAGCGCTCGGTCAGGGGTCCATCGCGCGGCCCACCACAAGGCAAGACCGGCGGCGAGCAGCAAAAGCACGATCGCGGCGCCGATCCGGCGCAGCGTGCGCGCGATCGCGGTGCGCCATGCGCCGACGGTTTGTGCCGTCTTTCCGCCCCTGATTGCCCCCGTTGCCATTCTCAGCCCTTGATGTGCAGCACGCAGATCAGCGTGAACAATCGCCGCGCCGTCGCGAAGTCGACGGCGATCTTGCCGTCGAGCCGGTCCATCAGCATCTCGGCCGCCTCGTTGTGGAGGCCGCGCCGCGCCATGTCGACGGTCTCGATCTGCTGCGCGGTCGACGTCTTGATCGCCTGATAATAGCTGTCGCAGATCGCGAAATAGTCGCGGATGGGGCGACGAAAACGCCCGAGACCGAGAATGATCGCCTCAAGCGGCGACCCATCTTCGCGTGAAATTTCAAAGATCAAGCGCCCGTCCTCGACACGCAGCATCAAGCGATAGGGGCCGGCGTAGCCATCCTCATGCCCGCGCTGCGGAACGAATTTATTGTCCTCGATCAGGTCGAAAATCGCGACGCGGCGCTCCTGCTCGACGTCGGGATTGCGCCAGACGATCGATCCTTCGTCGAGTTCGATCGAAATGATCCGTTGTTTCGAGAGGGCTGCGTCGCTCATGCTGTTCGTGCTTCTACTTGGCCGGGGGCGAAGGGCAAGCCGACTTATTCACAGCATTCCACAGTTATGATATCCTGGGCGACATCGCCGGTTGCACCGCCCGAGGCACCGGCCCATGAAGATAGCGATGCCCGAACTAGCCCTTATCCCGACCGCCGTCGCCACTGGCGACGAGCGCCAGATGCCGCGTAATATCGAGGCCGAGGCCGCGTTTCTCGGTGCGATCCTGATCGACAACCGAGTCGTCGAGGATTTGCCCGTCGCACTCAACCCCGAGCATTTTTTCGAGCCGTTACACGGCCGCATCTTTCAGCAGACGATGGCGCTGATCGAACGCAACAGCATCGCCACCCCCGTGACGCTCAAGCCTTATTTCGAGGCTGATGAGGCGATGAAGGCGGTCGGCGGCGTCGGCTACCTTGCGCAGCTCACCGGCAGCGGGGCTGGGCTGATTGGCGCGCGCGATTTTGCGCGGCAGATTTTCGACCTCGCGCTGCTGCGCGAATTGGCGGGCGTCGGGCGCACGCTCGTCGAAAATGCGCTCGATACCAGCGAACGTGTCGATCCGCAGGCGCAGATCGAGGAAGCGGAGACGGCGCTTTATCGCGTCGCGGGCGGCGAGGCCGAGATGGGGTCGGTCAAGAATTTCAGCCAGTCGAGCCTCGTTGCGCTGCAAGCCGCCGAGCGCGCGCTCAACTCGGGCGGGCATCTGTCGGGGATCACGACCGGCATCGCGAGCATGAACGCCAAGATCGGCGGCATGCACAATTCGGACTTGATGATCCTCGCCGGGCGGCCCGGCATGGGCAAGACCTCGCTCGCGACCAACATCGCGTTTAACGCCGCCGAGCGTTTTCGCCGCGACGAGGATGACGGCATCCCGCCCGAAAAGAATATGGGCGCGAAGGTTGCTTTCTTCAGTCTCGAAATGTCTGCCGATCAGCTCGCGACGCGCGTGCTGGCTGAGCAATCGGGGGTATCGGGCGAAGCGCTGCGCATGGGCAAGATCAGCAAGGAGCAGTTCCAGCAGCTGAGCCGTGCCGCCCAGCAGCTTCAGACTTTGCCTTTGTTCATCGACGATACGCCCGGCCTGACGATCGCGGGCCTGCGCACGCGCGCGCGGCGTTTGCAGCGGCGCCACGGCATCGGGTTCATCATCGTCGACTATCTCCAGCTGCTTCAGGGCTCGTCGAAGAGCGGCGACAATCGCGTGCAGGAAATTTCGGAAATTTCGCGTGGCTTGAAGACGCTGGCAAAGGAACTTCATGTGCCCGTGATGGCGTTGTCGCAGCTCAGCCGTCAGGTCGAAAGCCGCGAGGACAAACGCCCACAGCTTTCCGATCTACGCGAATCGGGCTCGATCGAGCAGGACGCCGACATGGTGCTGTTTGTGTTCCGCGAGGATTATTATGTTGCGGCGAAGGAGCCCAAGCGGCCGGTCGAGGGCGACGATGTGAAGATCCACGCGCAGCATGAGGAATGGGCCGCCGAAATGGAGCGCGTCTTCGGCCTGGCCGAAGTGATCGTGGCGAAATCGCGCCACGGTTCGACCGGCAAGATCCGCATGCACTTCGAGGCGAAGACGACGAAGTTCAGCGACCTGGCCGACGACAGTCAGGCGTTTGACGATTATGAATAGGCTAGCGCCCTAAAATCCCGTTCGGCTCTTGTCAGAACGCCGGGTCGTTCGCCGGATTGTCGGTGAGCGGCGTGACTTCGGTGTGGATGCCGCATTCGGTCTTGTCCCAGCCGCGCCAGCGGCCCGAGCGCGGGTCTTCGCCGGGCTTGACCTTTGACGTGCAGGGCGAGCAGCCGATCGAAGGATAGCCTTCGGCCTCGAGCGGGTGGCGCGGCAGGTCGTGAGCCTCGAAATATCCATCGAGCTGGTCGCGCGTCCAGTTGGCGAGCGGGTTGAATTTCAGGCGGCCGGTTGCGCCGTCGAGTTCGAAGCGGGCGAGGCCCTGCCGCGTCGAAGACTGGAACCCCTTGCGGCCGGTAATCGAGGTGTCGAAATCGGCGAGCGCCTTTTCGAGCGGCTTGACCTTGCGGATTTCGCAGCAGCCGTCGGGGTCGTACGACCAGCGCAGTTCGGTCGCGTCCTTCGCGGCGAGATCCTCGGCGTCGGGGGTCAGATTGACGATGTTGAGCCTTAGCTTCGCGGCCAGTTCGTCGCGATAGGCGAGCGTCTCGGGGAAATGCTTGCCGGTATCGAGGAACAGCACGGGCATGTCGGGCGCCGCCTGCGTCACCAGATGCAGTAGGACGGCGCTTTCGGCGCCGAAGCTCGAGACGATCCCGGTTTCGCCCAGCAGACCGGCGCCGATGACGCTCGCGACGACTTCGGCGGCGTCCTGACCGCGAAAGAGGTTGTTGAGGCGAATGACGTCGGCCTGCGTGAAGCGCGGCGCGACGTCGATCCGGTCGCGGATGCGATCATCGGCGCCTGTGTGGGGAGAGGTTTTCACGTCAGCCATGCCTTAATTTCCAGATCGGCACAGCCCCGTCGGCGGCGCCCTGATAATGTTCGGGCCAGCGCGACAGCGCCGCCTCGACATCCGCCGGGTTGAGTGCCTTTTCGGGCGCGAAGCTGTCGAAGCCGCAGCGCTTCATATAGGCGATCTGGTCGACGAGGACGTCGCCTTGCGCGCGCAGTTCGCCGGCATAGCCCGCCTCACGCAGGATGCGCGCCGACGAGTAGCCTCGGCCGTCGCGGAATTTCGGAAAAGCGATCTCGATCAGCTTGAGCCGGTCGAGAAAGGGGATCAGCGCGCGCGCATCCTCATCGGATTCGAGCCGCACCGCGGTTGCGTTCGACTGTTCGAGAAACGCATCGAGCGTGACGCAGGGTTCTTCGCCATCGGCTTGCAGATGCTCAACCATAGATCGCCTCCTTGAACGGGGCCATGCCGACGCGGCGATAGGTGTCGACGAAGCGTTCGCCATCGGTACGTGTCGCAAGATATTTATCGGTGACCCGCTCGATCGCATCGACGATGCCGTCCTCGTCAAAGCCGGGGCCGGTGATGGTGCCGAGCGACACGTCCTCCGCGCCCGATCCGCCGAGGAGGAGCTGGTAATTTTCGGTACCTTTGCGGTCGACCCCGAGGATGCCGATGTGGCCGGCGTGATGATGGCCGCAGGCGTTGATGCAGCCCGAAATCTTGAGCTTGAGTTCGCCCAGTTCCTTCTGGCGGCCGAGGTCCGAAAAGCGCGTCGCGATCTTCTGCGCGACCGGGATCGAACGCGCATTGGCGAGGCTGCAATAATCGAGGCCGGGGCAGGCGATGATATCGCTGATCAGGTCGAGGTTCGGCGTGGCGAGTCCGGCAGCGTCGAGCGCCTGCCACACCGCGTAAAGGTCGGCCTTGCGAACATGCGGCAACACGATGTTCTGCGCGTGGGTGACGCGAAGCTCGTCGTGGCTATATTTTTCGGCGAGGTCGGCCATCAGGTCGATCTGCGCCGATGAGGCGTCGCCGGGGATGCCGCCGACGGGTTTCAGACTGATGTTGACGATCGCATGGCCCGCGACCTTGTGCTTCGCGACATTCTGGTCGACCCAGACGGCGAAATCGGGATCGCTGCGATCGACCGTATCGGGTGCCGCTGCGTCGAGCGGCGGCGGCGCGAATTGCGCCGCAATGCGGTCGAATTCGGCCTTGGGCGGGTCAATACCGAGCGACTTCACATGGGCGAACTCTTCCTCGACCTGGCGGCGATATTCGTCGGCGCCCAGTTCGTGGATCAGGATCTTGATCCGTGCCTTGTAGATATTGTCGCGGCGGCCGTAGCGGTTGTAAACGCGCAGGCAGGCCTCGGCATAGCTCAGCATGTCGTCGAGCGGCACAAAATCCTTGATCAGCGGCGCGATCATCGGGGTACGGCCCATGCCGCCGCCGACATAGAAAGCGGCGCCGTGAACGCCGTCCTTCTCGACGATCTGGATGCCGATATCGTGCAGGCGCATCGCCGCGCGATCCTCGTCGGCGGCGATGACCGCGATCTTGAACTTGCGCGGCAAATAACTGAATTCGGGGTGGAAGCTCGACCATTGGCGGAGCAGTTCGGCCCACGGGCGCGGGTCCGTGATCTCGTCGGCGGCGGCGCCGGCCCACTGATCCGAGCTGATGTTGCGGATGCAATTGCCGCTCGTCTGGATTGCGTGCATTTCAACCGACGCGAGGTCTTCAAGGATGGCGGGCGCATCCTCCAGCTTGATCCAGTTATACTGGATATTCTGGCGCGTGGTGAAATGGCCGTAATCGCGGTCGTACTTGCGCGCGATATGCGCCAGCATGCGCATCTGGCGGCTGTCGAGCGTGCCATAAGGCACCGCGACGCGCAGCATATAGGCGTGGAGCTGGAGATAGAGGCCGTTCATCAGCCGCAGCGGCTTGAACTGGTCCTCGGTGATTTCGCCCGCGAGGCGGCGGCGCACCTGATCGCTGAATTCGGCGACGCGTGCGTCGACCATCGCATGATCATATTCGTCATATTTATACATATCAGATCACCCAGTCGCCGGCGTTGGGGTCGGCAGGTTTCAGTGTCAGGTCGGGGCGCACGGTCGGCCCCAAAGCGCGGATGCGATCCTTGATGTGCGCGGGGCGGGGGCCGTCGGGGGTTTGCTCGCCCGCGATGATATAGGGGGCGTTGACGCGGCGCGCGCCTTCTTCGGCGGCGAGGACCGCCTCGCCATGCTCGCCGACGTCGGCGGCGTCCTCGATATGGAGCGACCAGTCACTGCCGGTCCACCAGGTGACAAATCCTGTTTTCAGGTCATTGCCGGTAAGCAGCTTCATGTGAAATCCCTTATTTTTGTCGCGACGCCCGGCGCGCCGAGGCAGTCGAGCGCGTCGGCGCGCGCTGCGACCTTGCCGACGATGATCAGCGACGGGCTTTGGACTTTTTCGCGGACCACAAGGTCGCCAAGGTCGGTCAGCAACGTGCGGAGGACACGCGCATCGGCCGTCGTGCCGCGCTCGACCACAGCAACTGGCAGATCGGGTGAAACGCCATCGGCAATCAGTTTGTCGGTGATGGCGGATGCGGTGGCAAGGCCCATGTAAATCACGAGCGTGCGGCCATGACCGGCGAGGCCCGACCAGTCCTGGTCGGTCAGATCCTTGCACTGGCCGGCGACGAAGCTGACCGCGCTGGCATCTTCGCGGTGGGTGAGGGGGAGGCCCGCCTGCGCGGCGCAGCCCGCCGCCGCGGTGATGCCAGGGACGACCTCCACCGCGACGTCGGCCTTGCGCGCGGCGTCGAGTTCCTCGCCGCCACGGCCGAAAATGAACGGGTCGCCGCCCTTCAGGCGCACGACCTGCTTGCCCGCCAGTGCCTCGCGGACGAGCAGTTCGTTGATCACTTCCTGCTTCATCGTGTGGCGGCTGCGCTGCTTGGCGACGCTGATCCGCTCGACATGCGGCGGGATCAGCGCGAGCACGCCTGCTCCGACCAGCCCGTCATGCACCACGAGATCTGCACTGGCCAGCAGCCGTGCAGCGCGCAGCGTCAGCAGGTCTGGGTCACCGGGACCTGCGCCGACGAGCCACAGCTTGCCGGAAGAAGACAGGGGCATTTCCATGCACGGTAGATGGGCCGAGGCCGTCGGCATGGCAAAGCAGGCTTTTTTGGCACCGGTGAAGGTAAAATTGGGGTGGCCTAATTATAGTTTTTGAGCACCAACTGCGATCCTTCGGGATCGCGCAGCCCGACGCCGATCGAGGCGCGCATGGTATCGCTTTCGGCCGATGCCACCGGATAGGCGCAATAGTCCGGGGCGTAAAAGGCGCTGGGCCGGTGGTTGCCCGACAGGCCGATGCCGCCAAAAGGAGCGGCCGAGGAAGCGCCGTTCGTCGGCCGGTTCCAGTTTATCACGCCCGCGCGCGCATTGGCCCAGAACTGGTCGTAAAGTTGCGGCGTGCCGCCGATCAGCGACGCGGACAGGCCGAAGGCGGTGTTGTTCGCCTCCGCGATCGCGGCCTCGAAACTGTCGACGCGGACCAGTTGAAGCAGCGGGCCGAACAGTTCGACATCGGGGCGCTCACTCATGGCGGTGACGTCGATGATGCCGGGGGTCAGGAAGGGGCGGCCCGCGACCGGCCGCGTCATGTGGCGGATCACCTTGCCGCCGTTCGACATCAGGATCAGGAAGCTCTCGGTCAGGCCGTCGGCCGCCTCATTGTCGATCACCGGGCCCATATAGGGTGCGGGGTCGGCGTGCGGATGGTCGACGATCAGCCGGTTTGCGAGGCCGCACACCTCCTCGATCAACGCATCGGCGAGACTGTCGCGAACGATCAGCCGCCGCGCGTTGCTGCACCGCTGTCCGGCGCTGAGAAACGCCGACTGGACGACGATGATCGCGGCGGTGCGAATGTCGGCGGTATCCCACACGACGATCGGGTTGTTCCCGCCCATTTCAAGCGCGAGCATCTTGCCCGGCTGACCCGCGAACTGGCGGTTGAGCGCGAGGCCGGTGCGCGCCGAGCCGGTGAAGAGCAGCCCGTCGATGCCCTCATGGCCCGCGAGCGCCTTGCCCGTTTCGGGGCCGCCAATGACGAGGCGGAGTACCTCCTTTGGCACGCCGGCGCTGTGGAACAGCTCGACGAGCTTGGCGCCGACCGCCGGCGTTTTTTCGGAAGGTTTGAACAAGACCGAATTGCCCGCGATGAGCGCCGGGACGATATGGCCATTGGGCAGGTGAGCCGGGAAATTATAGGGGCCGAGCACCGCAAGCGCGCCGTGCGGTTTGTGTCGGACCGCGTTGCGCAGCCCCATCGCCCCCTCGATGCGGCGGTTGGGCGTGCGCTCGCCATAAGCTTTGACCGAAATATCGACTTTGTTACAGACCGATTCGACCTCGGTGCGCGCTTCCCATAGCGGTTTTCCGGTTTCGCGCGCGATCAGGTCGGCGAACGCCTCGCCCTCGGCCTTCACCCGATCGACGAAACGGCGCAGCGTTTCGGTGCGAAAGGTCACGGGTTTTGCGGCCCATTCGGGCCAGGCCGCGCGCGCGATGGCGACTTCGTCGTCGATATTGCTGACCGGACCGCGCCAAAGCTCTTCGCCGGTTGCGGGTTCGAAGGAAAGCAGGGTCTCGCTCATGGTCGCTTGGCTCTTATCGGTGAAAGCGAGTGGCGGCAACCTGTGGCGGGGCCCATGCGACGGATTGCTTGCGCCGCGCGGCGTGGTTGGCGATAGACGCTTGCATGAGTCCCGCTGGACGGGACGCGCAATCGCCGAGCAAGGGGACGTGCCATATTGGCCCAGCAGGATGCAAAGCAGGACGGGCGTCGCGATTGGTCGGACCAATATTGGTGGTCGTCCGATGGCGTCCGGCTGCACGCGCGCGTCTATGCGGGTCCGGAAGGCAGCGAAAGCGCGTCGCCTCTGCTGTGCATGCCGGGCCTTGCGCGCAACGCGCGCGATTTCGAGGACCTCGCGCCGCATATCGCGCAAGATCGCAAGGTGATCGTGGTTGAGTTTCGCGGGCGGGGCGAAAGCGCCTTTGCCAAGGACCCGATGACCTATGTCCCGCTGACCTATGTGCAGGACGTTGTCGCAATGTTGGGCGAAATGCAGATCGATCGCTTCGCGGCGATCGGCACCTCGCTCGGCGGGCTGGTCGCGATGCTGCTCGCGGCGGCGCTGCCCGGGCGGTTGGTCGGCGCGGTGCTCAACGACGTCGGGCCCGAACTCCAGACCGCCGGGCTGGAACGGATCCGCGATTATATCGGTGCGGGTGGCAGCCAGCCCACATGGATGCACGCGGCGCGCGCCTTTGCCGAGCTCAACGGCGCGATCTATCCGGGCTATGAAATCCACGACTGGCTGCGGCTGACCAAGCGCACCCACCGGCTGACGGCCGAGGGTCGCATCGTCACCGATTACGACAAGCAGATCGCGGCGCCGCTGCGTGTACCGGGCGGCGCTGATGCGGCGGCCGATTTGTGGCCGGTGTACCGCGCGCTGGGAGATGTGCCGCTGCTCATCCTGCGCGGCGAACTGTCGGACATTCTCGCGCGGTCGGCGGGCGAGAAGATGGTCGCCGAACTCCCGCGCGCGCGACTGGTCGAGGTGCCGGGGGTCGGCCACGCGCCGACGATGGACGAGCCCGCAGCGCGGGCGGCAATCGATGCGTGGGTCGCCGAACTGCCCGCCGCGTGACCGGCGCCCAAGCACCCGCGCGCCTGTTGCACCTTCATTCGAGCTTCTCGCTCGGCGGAAAGGAAGCGCGCGCGGTGCGGCTCATGAATCTGATGGGATCGCGTGCGTCTCACACCATCTTGTCTGCGGTGCCGGAGGCGTTTGGCGCGCGCGAGGCGATCGATACCGCGATCGATGCCGCCTTTCCCGCCGATGCGCCGCCTTTGCACGGCAAGCCCGGACTGGCCCGCTACCGGGCCCTTGCGCGCTATATGCGGCAATTCGACCTGGTGCTGAGCTATAATTGGGGAGCGATGGACGGCGTGATGGCGCATCGCATTTTTGCGCCTTTTCGCGAGCTTCCTCCACTGATCCATCATGAAGACGGCTTTAACGAGGACGAGAGTGTAAGGCGCAACTGGAAGCGCAACGGCTTTCGCCGGCTGGCGTTGCCGACCGCCGAGGCGCTGGTCGTGCCGTCCACGCTGCTCGAGCGGATCGCGGCGGAAGAGTGGGGTGCGCGGCGGCGGACAGTCGTGATCCGAAACGGGATCGACACCGAGGCTTATGAGGCCAAACCATCGGTCGCCATTCCGGGGTTGGAGCGGCGTCAAGGGCAGGTCGTGATCGGCACAGTTGCCGGGCTGCGCAAGGTGAAGGACTTGCCGCGCCTCGTCCGCGCGGTTGCGATGTTGCCCGCCAATGTCCGGCTGGTCATCGTTGGCGAGGGCCCCGAACGCGCAGCGATCGCGGCTGAGGCGGCGGCGTGCGGGATCAGCGAGCGGCTGGTGATGCCGGGCTTCATGGCCGAACCCGCGCGCTGGATCGGGCATTTCGATATGCTGGCGCTATCGTCGCAAAGCGAACAGGCTCCGATCGCGGTAATCGAGGCGATGGCTGCCGGATTGCCGGTCGTCAGCCCCGATGTCGGAGACGTCGCGGCGATTGTATCGGACGAAAACCGCCGCTTCATCGCCGCCGACGAGGCTGAATTCCGCTGCGCACTGGCCGAGCTATCGGGAAATGCCGACCTGCGCGGGGATGTCGGCGCGGCCAATCTGCGCGCTGCCGCCGAACGTTTCGACGAATCTACCATGGTCGCGGACTATGAAAATCTCTATGGTCGTGCCCTTCGGGAACACCGCCTCTTCTCCGGGAATTAGGCGGCGCGCCCATTGACTTTCACGGCCGCTTTCCGCTTACGGAAACGGCCAAAGGGGCCGGTACGCGGGACGCGGCCGGTGGAGAGAAAGAGATTTAGAATGTTCAAAGGTTTGAAGCCCATCCTTTACGGCGGACGCGAAGTCTGGCCGCTGGTAGAGGGCGGCAAGGGCGTGTCGGCGACGAACCATATGTCGAGCGGCGCGTGGGCCGCGGCGGGCGGCATCGGCACCGTGTCGGCGGTCAACGCCGATAGCTATGACGCCGAAGGCAAGATCGTGCCGCAGGTCTATCATGCGCTGACGCGCAAAGAACGCCACGAAGAGCTGATCCAATATGGCATCGAGGGCGCGGTCGCGCAGGTCGAGCGCGCCTATGAAGTGTCGGCCGGCAAGGGCGCGATCAATATCAATGTGCTCTGGGAAATGGGCGGCGCGCAGCAGATTCTCGAAGGTGTGCTCGCGCGGACCAAGGGCATGGTGGCCGGGGTCACCTGTGGCGCGGGCATGCCGTATAAATTGAGCGAAATCGCCGAGCGGCACAATGTGATGTACCTGCCGATCATCAGCTCGGCGCGCGCCTTTCGCGCGCTGTGGAAGCGCGCCTATCACAAGGTGCCGCATCTTTTGGGCGCGGTGGTTTATGAAGATCCCTGGCTCGCGGGCGGTCACAACGGCCTGTCGAATGCCGAAGATCCGCTGGTGCCGCAGGATCCGTATCCGCGCGTTGCTGCGGTGCGGGAGACGATGCGCGCCGAGGGCATTGCCGACAGCGTACCGATCGTGATGGCGGGCGGCGTCTGGTATCTGCGCGACTGGGAAGACTGGATCGACAATCCCGAACTCGGCCAGATCGTCTTCCAATATGGCACGCGGCCGCTGCTGACCGAAGAAAGTCCGATCCCGCAGGCGTGGAAGGACCGGCTCCGCACGCTCGATGACGGCGACGTGCTTCTGCACCGCTTTTCGCCAACCGGCTTTTATTCGAGCGCGGTTCGCACGCCGTTCCTGCGCGATCTGGAGGCGCGATCGGAACGCCAGATCCCTTACTCGAAGCAGGAAGCCGGCGATCATATCGTCCAGCTCGATGTCGGGGTGAAGGGCAAGAATTTCTGGGTCACTCCGCACGACCGCGCACGCGCCCGCGACTGGTTCGCCGAAGGCTATACCGAGGCGCTGAAAACCCCGGACAATACCGTCGTCTTCGTCACCGAGGCCGACAAGGCGGTGATCCGTAAGGATCAAACCGATTGCATGGGCTGCCTGTCGCACTGCGGCTTTTCATCGTGGAAGGACCATGACGATTACACCACCGGCTACCTCGCCGACCCGCGCAGCTTCTGTATCCAAAAGACGCTGCAGGACATCGCGCACGGCGGCGATCCCGAGCAGAATCTGATGTTTGCGGGCCATGCCGCATTCAATTTCAAGACCGATCCCTTCTATTCGAACAATTTCACCCCGACGGTGAAGCAACTCGTCGACCGGATTTTGACGGGAGATTGATCGCTCAAGGGGTGGCGCTCAGGCCCACCCCTCCAGCACCTGGTCGGGCGGGCGGTGGCCGTCGCACCAGGCGCGGATGTTGGCGATGACCTTTTCGCCAGATGCCTCGCGGCCCTCGATCGTCGCCGAGCCCAGGTGCGGGAGCAGCACGACATTGTCGAGCGCGAGCAGCGCGGGATCCACAGCAGGTTCATGTGTGTAAACGTCGAGCCCGGCGCCCGCGATGCGGCCGGTCTGGAGCGCCGCGACGAGCGCCTTTTCGTCGACGATCTCGCCGCGCGCGGTGTTGATCAGATAGGCGGTCGGCTTCATCGCGCCGATCCGCGCCGCGTTGACCATCTCATGCGTTTCGGCGGTGTGCGGGCAGTGGATCGTCACGACGTCGCTGATCCGCAGCAGCGTATCGACGCTGGCGTGATAGCTTGCGCCCAATTCCTCTTCGATCGCCTCGGGCAGGCGGCGGCGGTTGTGATAATGGATCGACAGGCCGAAGGCGCGCGCGCGGCGGGCCACCGCGAGCCCGATGCGTCCCATGCCGATGATGCCGAGCAATTTGCCGCCGACGCGGTGACCAAGCATCGCGCTCGGCGCCCAGCCAGCCCATTGGCCCGAACGCATCAGTTTTTCGCCCTCGGCCAGCCGCCGCGGGACGCTGAGGATCAGCGCCATCGTCATGTCGGCGGTGTCCTCGGTGAACACGCCCGGCGTGTTCGACACCATGATTCCCTTGGCGCGCGCGGCGGCGAGGTCGATATGGTCGACCCCGGCGCCGAAATTGGCGATCAGTTTCAGCCGGTCGCTCGCGGCGTTGATGATATCCGCGTCGATCTCGTCGGTCACCGTCGGGACGAACACGTCGCAGTCGGCAACCGCGGCCTTCAACTCGTCGCGGGTAAACGCCTCGTCGCGCGCCGACAGCGACACGTCGAACAATTCGGCCATGCGGCCTTCGACATGCGGCATCAACTGGCGGGTGACGATGACGCGCGGGCGTTTCGGGCGGGATGAATCGGGCATGGCCGCCGATAGAGCGCGCCGATGCCTGAGGGTCAAGGGGGAGCCACGCGGATAACTGTGGACGGCGGGCCGTTTGGCTCGCGCGACCGGTTGATAAGTCCCGCCGATTTTGACAAGGGTTGGTCATGACCAGCCGAAAAATTGCAATGATATTGCTCAGCCTTGCCGTCGTGGGATCGGCATCGGCGCAATCGGACCCTGTCCAGCTGCCCTATTGGGCGTCGATCAGCGTCGACGAGGCGCGGATGCGCAAGGGACCGTCACCCGACGTTCCCGTAATCTGGGAATATCGGCGCAAGGACCTACCGGTAAAGGTGATCGCGCGCTTTGAAACCTGGCGCAAGATCGAGGATCCCGACGGAACGCAGGGCTGGATGGCGGCACGGCTTTTGAGCCGTACCCGCACCGCGATCGTCACCGGCGAAATCCGCCCGCTGCGCGAGGACGCCAGCGTTTCAGCCGGGGTCGCCTATCGCGCCGAGCCCGGCGTCGTCGGCCGGATTACCGACTGCAACGACGGCTGGTGCCGGTTCGATGTCAACGGCCGCAAGGGCTGGATTCAGACCGACCATATCTGGGGCGACTGATCTGCGCCTGACATGGGCCGGTCTGGGATGCTGCCGCTTGGTCAGCTCTTCTTGGGCGTGACGGTCACCGTTGTACCTTCGGGGTTCGTGGCGGTGAAGCTGCCATCGCCGGCAACGGGCGACAGGCTCCAGCATTCCTCGGCTTCGTCGCCGTCGGGATCGAAGCAATCCTTGCCGTCCTTGTGCGCGAACTTGCCCTTTTTGACGGTCTTGCCAGTCGGGTCGATGTCGGCATAGGTTCCGTCGGCGTTGATGACCGTCGAAGCCACGGTCCCGTCGGCCATTTTGACGTCATAGCTACCCGGCGTCGTTCCCGGGTTCGCGGCCGGACCCGGCGCAGCCGTTTCGGTGGGCGTCGCCGCAGTATCTTTTGATTCCTCCGCCTGTTGTGAACATGCCGAAAGCACAGTGAGCGCGGCAAGCAGACCCAGCTTTTTCATGTCCATATCTCCCCACAAGAATGGCCGCAGGCTATGCCCTTTGCGAGCGTGCGGCAACGACAATCACCGCTCATGCAAAAAGGGCCGATGGTTGCCCATCGACCCTCTTTTGGTTTCGAACGAAATCTATCGTTTAGCGGCGCCAGTTGAAGTGGTTGCGGTAGACCTTGACCACCCGGCCGTTACGCTCGTTGACGAGCAGCAGGTCGTTGTAATGACGCACATAGGTCAGGTTGCGACTGGCGCGCGGCACGCCCCAACGGCTGTCCCATGCCGGACGATAGCTCGGCGCATAATAGTTCGAGCGTAGGGTCGAACCGACGCGGAACGACTGATATTTGAACGGTGCGCGATAGTTCGAATAGCGGCGATCCTGGCGCCAGTCGCGCTTGTCTTCGCGCAGTTCCTGGCGTGCGTCGCGCACGTCACGGCGCTCTTCGCGAATGTCGCCGCGATCGCCATAACGCTGGGCCTGACGCAGTTCGCGCTGTTCTTCGCGCACGTCTTGGCGGCTGTCGCGCACTTCGCCGCGCGTCTGGGCCGCGGCAACGCCGGGGACCATCAAAGCTGCGATCAGGCCGACGGTGAGAAATTTGGTCTTCATTGGTTGATCCTTTCATTCCGTCAGGGGGAGGGGGATTGCCCGATGACTGAAACAGGGATTAGCCGAGTCGAATTGAACGGAGCCGGAATGGGCCGTTTATTTTCAGGACATTAGTGTCGCAAATTGTCGCGGCCAAAACGACGAAACGGCGCCGTCTTGCGACGGCGCCGTGCAACCTTTCACGATGGGGATTTAGACCAGCTCGATCGCCACCGCAGTGGCTTCGCCGCCGCCGATGCACAGGCTGGCGATACCGCGCGTCTTGCCGTGGCGCTGGAGCGCCGCGATCAGCGTCGTGATGATGCGCGTGCCGCTGGCGCCGATGGGGTGGCCGAGCGCGGTCGCGCCGCCATGGATGTTGATCTTTTCGCGCGGGATGCCGAGGTCGTGCATCGCGAACATCGCGACACAGGCAAAGGCTTCATTGACTTCGAACAGGTCGACGTCGCCGATCGACCAGCCGGTCTTGGCGAGCAATTTGTTGATCGCGCCGACGGGGGCGACGGTGAAATCCTTCGGCTCCTGCGCGTGCGCGGTGTGCGCGACGAGGCGGGCGACGGGCTTCGCACCCTTGGCGTCGGCGACCGACTGGCGCGTCAGCACGACCGCAGCGGCACCGTCTGAAATCGACGAGCTCGTTGCCGCGGTGATCGTGCCGTCCTTGGCAAAGGCGGGCCTCAGCGTCGGGATTTTGTCGGGCATTGCCTTGCCGGGGGCTTCGTCGGTGTCGACAATGACATCGCCCTTGCGGCCCGAAATCGTGACCGGCGCGATCTCATTGGCAAAGGCGCCGTCGCTGATTGCGCTTTTGGCGCGGCTCAGCGATTCCAGGGTGTAATCGTCCTGCGCCTGGCGCGACAACTGATAGGCGTCGGCGGTGTCCTGCGCGAAGGTGCCCATCGCACGGCCCGCTTCATAGGCATCCTCGAGCCCGTCGAGGAACATATGGTCATAAGCGGTGTCATGGCCGATCCGCGCGCCCGAACGATGCTTCTTGAGCAGATAGGGCGCGTTGGTCATCGATTCCATGCCGCCCGCGACGATCAGGTCGACGCTGCCCGCGGCGAGCGCTTCGGCGCCCATGATCACCGTCTGCATGCCCGAACCGCACACCTTGTTCACGGTCGTCGCCTGCACCGACTTGGGGAGGCCCGCCTTGATCGCGGCCTGACGCGCCGGCGCCTGGCCGAGCCCGGCGGGAAGCACGCAGCCCATATAGATGCGCTCGATATCGTCGCCCGACACACCCGCGCGCTCGACCGCCGCCTTGACCGCGGTCGCGCCGAGGTCGGTCGCGCTCGCGTCCGACAGGCTGCCCTGCATGCTGCCCATCGGGGTGCGCGCATAGGAGAGGAAAACGACGGGATCGGTGGCGGTCATGGCAAGAGACTCCGTAGGGGAAAACTGGTCGGCGGTCCGATTAGCGGCTTTGCTGCAATTGCGAAAGGGGTAGGGACAAGATGGGAAGCCGGTTTCATCTTGCAACCCGAACGCGCCGGTACCTCCGTGTCAAAGTTCAGTGAAGTTCAGCCCAATGGCGATCCCGTCGCGCTGCCACCGCAGTGACACACCGGTGGATCATGTGCCGGAGCGGGAAGGATGCTGCTCATCCACCATCTTGGAGCATAGCGGGATATTTAGGAAAGCGGTTTTTACGGGAGGAGGTTGGTGGGTAAGTAACCTGTCACCATAGTGTGATGAACGACCGGAATGGGGTGGGAAGCGGACGGTCTGATTTGAGCAGAACGTAGTTGCATAACGGACGCTTAAACGCGAAAACTATGCTCATGGACGACTGGGCAACAGGCTATACACAATCGGAACTGGACCAAGCACAGGAACGATATGGCATCCGCTTTCCCCCAGACCTAGCGACTCTACTTTTAGATCGACGCCCAACTCAAGGGTATAGCTGGAGCAGTGACGACCCTCGCATCCGCGAGATGCTCGCGTGGCCAGTCGACACGCTATTGTTCGATGTGGACAATGGACTCTGGTGGCCCGGGTGGGGTGAGCGCCCTGAAGAACAACTCACTCGGCACGAAGTCGTCCGCGATGCGGTAAAACATGCTCCCCGACTGATACCGATCCTAGGACATCGATTTATCCCCGACGCACCAAGCGACGACGGCAACCCGATTTTCTCAATGTATGGGTTCGACACAATCTATTATGGTGCAAACTTGGCCGAATACTTTGCCAACGAGTTTAGAGGCTTACATGAGATCGGGACAGTCCGTCGCATAACATTCTGGTCGGACGTTGCCGAGGGGCATGAGCAGGTTTTCACGGGCGCTCCGTACGTCGGTTAAGAAACAACCGTCCGCTGCGCCGCCATGGCCGCAATCGGTCGTTGCGCGACCGTCTCCTTTCCCTCGCGACTCAGATGCCCTGCCGTTCGGACCGAGTCGTGGCTCCGCTGGGTCGCACAGCCCATGCGGGTTTCAACTTGCAACCGGCTGCGGGTCATGGTGAACTCACGAAATCTGAAAAGGGGAGATGGGTCATGGCTACCGCTATCAAACAGGATCTGGCAGGCGAAACCGCGCGCATGCTCGAAGTGCTGGCGGCGCAAAAAGCGAGCTTCACGGCCGCCATGCCCGAGAGCCTGTCCGTCCGCACCGACCGCATCGACCGCGCGGTTGCGATGCTCGTCGACCATGCCGAGGGTTTCGCCAAGGCGGTGAGCGAGGATTTCGGCCATCGCAGCCGCGAACAGACGCTGATGACCGACATCATGCCGTCGGTGAGCGCGCTCAAACATGCGAAAAAGCATATGGCGAGCTGGGCGAAGGGCGAGAAGCGGAGGCCAACCTTTCCGCTTGGGCTGCTCGGCGCGAAGGCCGAGGTCATATTCCAGCCGAAGGGCGTCGTCGGCATCGTCGCGCCGTGGAATTTTCCCGTCGGCATGGTGTTCGTGCCAATGGCGGGGGTGCTTGCGGCGGGCAATCGCGCGATGATCAAGCCGAGCGAGTTCACCGAAAATGTCTCGGCGTTGATGGCCCGGCTGGTGCCCGATTATTTCGACGAGAGCGAAATGGCGGTGTTCACCGGCGATTCCGACGTCGGGGTCGCCTTTTCGAAGCTCGCCTTCGACCATATGATTTTTACCGGCGCGACGAGCGTCGGGCGACACATCATGCGCGCCGCGGCGGATAATCTGGTGCCGGTGACGCTCGAACTCGGCGGCAAGTCGCCGACCTTCATCGGGCGCAGCGCGAACAAGGATCTGGTCGGCCAGCGCGTCGCGCTTGGGAAGATGATGAACGCGGGGCAGATCTGTCTTGCGCCCGATTATCTGCTCGTCGCCGAGGATCAGGAAGGCGACGTCATCGACAGCGTCACCAAGGGCGCGACCGCGCTCTATCCGACCCTGCTCGCGAACGACGATTACACCTCGGTCGTGAACACGCGCAATTACGACCGGCTGCAAAGCTACCTTGCCGACGCGCGCGAGAAGGGCGCCGAGGTGATCGAGGTCAATCCGGGCGGGGAGGATTTCGCGAGCTCGAACGGCCACAAAATGCCGCTGCATATCGTGCGCAACCCGACCGACGACATGAAGGTGATGCAGGAGGAAATCTTTGGCCCGATCCTGCCAGTCAAGACCTACAAGACGATCGACGACGCGATCGACTATGTGAACGCGAACGACCGCCCGCTCGGCCTTTATTATTTCGGGCAGGACAAGAGCGAGGAGGACCGCGTGCTGACGCGCACGATCTCAGGCGGCGTGACGGTCAACGACGTCTTGTTCCACAATGCCATGGAAGATCTGCCATTTGGCGGGGTCGGACCGTCGGGCATGGGCAATTATCACGGCGTCGACGGCTTTCGCACCTTCAGCCATGCACGCGCCGTCTATCGCCAGCCGAAGCTCGACGTCGCGGGGCTGGCGGGCTTCAAGCCGCCCTATGGCAAGGCGACTGCGAAGACACTGGCGAAAGAGCTGAAGAAATAGCTCAGTCCTTCCCGGCGATCTTGATCGGCTTGCCGAGCAGCGTCTTCACATAGATGCGCTGCACCAGCACATAGACGACCACCGTCAGCGGTGCCGCCAGCAGGACGCCGAGGAAGCCGAACAATATACCCGCCGCGACCACCGCGAAAAGCAGCACGGCGGGCGGCACGTCGACCGCCTGTTTCTGGATCATCGGCTGCAGGAAATTGCCCTGCAACTGCTGAATCGCGAGGAACAGCAGGAGCGTCCACAGCGCCGTCATGGGGGATATGGTAAAGGCGAGCAGCACGGCGGGGATGCCGGCGATGATCGGTCCGATCATCGGAATCACGTCGAGCAGCCCGGCGATCAGGCCGAGCCCGCCCGCGGCCGGGACGCCGAGCAGCGCGAGGCCCGCCCAGGTCAGCGCCGCGACGACGAGCGACGATACGGCTTGCCCGACCATCCAGCCCTTCAGCCCGCGCGCGGCATCGTCGAGCGCCAGTTCTGCCGCCGCTTCGGCGCGTTCGGGAAGCATGAGCAAGAGCCCGCGCCGGTAGGTTGCGGGATCGCTAGCAAGGAAAATCGCTGCGACAAGGACCAGCACGAAATCGGCAATCCCGCTCCCCGCCGCGAGCGCATAGCCGCCCGCCTGCGACGCGAGGCGCGAGATATCGTCGCCGCCTACCTCGGCCAGTTCGCGCACGCGCTGCCCCAGCCCATAGCGGTCGAGAAAGGCCTCCACCCCGCGCAGGGCCTGAGGGATCTGCTCGCGGATCGTGTCGACCTCGCGCGCCAGCTGCGACCCGAACAGCATGAAGGCGCCCGCGAAGATCGCGACGATCCCCGCGACCGACAACGCCAGCGCGATGCCGCGCCCGATCCGGGTCTTGCGGCAAAGCCAGCTCGCGATGGCATCGAAGATCGCCCCCAGCACCACTGCAGCGAAGACGAGCATGAAAAAGCGCGTCAGGCTGATCGTCAGCCAGGCGACGCCGACGATCGCCAGCACGATCACCGTCGCCAGAGCAATACGGCCCGGCGTGAATGCGGCGCTGGGGTTCGCGGCGGGTGCCGCTTTGCTGTGCGGTGGGGCGGGCGAGGCGGCAGGTGTCGGCGTCTTTTCGGTCATCGCGCCACCTTATCGGCCGCGCCGGTTCGCGCAACCTTCTGCTTCGTCATGATTCAAGCTGGACGCGCATGGTGCTTTTGTGGCAACGGCTGCGCGTCCACGGGCCCCTGTGGTGAAATTGGTAGACGCGCCGCACTCAAAATGCGGTTCCGCAAGGAGTGCTGGTTCGAGTCCGGCCAGGGGCACCATTCCCGGTCAAAACTGGGCACCACCCCGCCGGGGTGGCGATCACCCCGAACGAGGGCATGCTCGAGCGCGAGTTTCGAGCCGCAGATCGTGATCTGGTCATTGCCGAGACCGACCTTGCCGATGATGAGACGGACATAGGCTTTCCGAAGAGCGGGATCGTCGGCCTCAAGCTTTTCGCGGAGCATGTTCCCGAAGCGATCGATGATTTCGGGCGTAATGCGGCGCTTACCCTTTTCCATCTGCCGCTCGAGGCTCTCTATCGTATCGTTCAGCGAGGCCACTTTGGTGCGATGCTCAGCGAAACGGTTCGCGACGGTCGTGTCACGGGGCGACATGAGACCGGTCTCGACCAGCTCCAGGAGCTTGCCGATTGCGGTTTCCGCCCGAGTTCTTTCGGCGCGTGCCTGCTGGAGATCGCGTGCACGACGCTCATCGGCTTCGTCCGAAGCTTCGAGGACGTGAACCAGCAACTCGCGGAGGCGGGCGGGTTCGAGAATCCGGTGTTTGAGCTCGTTCAGCACGAGTTCGTCGAGCTGCTCTTCACGAATGCTCTTGCAGGAGCAACGGCTCGCAGACCCATTCGCCTTGGCGTTGCAGGTATAGTAGCTGTACCTGCCGCCCTTGCCGGTCGTGATCGTCAATCCATGGTGGCAGCCGGGCATATCGCACATCGCGACGCTGGTCAGCAACGGGCGGCCGTTGGTGATGCGTGGCGCGGTCTTTGCCGGCGCGGCCTTTGCGCGGGTCGCGGCGACGATTTCGGCTTCTTCGGGCTCGATGATGCGGGGACATTCGACCCAGATCCAGTCCTCGGGTCCGGGGACGCGACCGTTGTCGTCGGCTGTCTTGTCCGGGTAGGCACCGCGGTAGTGTGGCCGCTTCAGAATTCCGTCGATCGCGCTGTGGAAGAAGGGCTTGCCGCGGAGCGTATAGCCGTTGGCTTCGAGCCATTCGGCGATCGACCGGGTTCCCATCGGCTGGCCGGTTAGGCCATCGCGGGCCATCGCGTAGATGCGGCGAACGACAGCAGCCTCATGCTCGACGATCACGAGTTTCTTGCGTTCCTTATTGCCTTCCTCAGCGGCGGTTTCGGTCTTGTAGCCGAAAGGCACGGTGCCGCCGTTCCAATAGCCAGAGCGCGCGTTGGTTCGACGATCACGCCGCGTGAACAGGGAGGCATCATTGGCATATTTTTCGTTCATGATCGCAATCATGGAACGCATCATCTGGCCGTTGGGCCCGGGCCCAAAATCCTCGGTGATCGAAATGAGCCGCACACCCGCGGTCTGCAAACGATGTTCGGTAACAACCTGGGTGAGCAAGCGCCGGGCAAAGCGATTGAGGTTATAGACGATAACCACCTGCACCGGGTGCTCGGGGCCGGTCGCGAGATCAATCATCTTGTCGAACTGCTTGCGAGCAAGGCTGCGGCCCGAGACCCCGGGTTCTTCAAAAATTTCGAGAAGCTCGATCCCTTCCTTCTCGGCATAGGCTTCGATCGCCGCCTTCTGGCTCGCAATGCTCGCGTTGTTCTCGCCCTCTTCGTCGACGCTCACGCGCACATAACCAAATGCTTTGAGTGTAACCTTCGACTTCACCATTTCAATTTCCTTCAATTCCATGTTTTTCACCATTTTCTGCCGCTTCATTCGAAGAGCAGGCGCAGGCGGTCGGCGAGATGATATTCGACGAGCCTGGCCTCTTCCGGGAGCAGCGACAGCATGTCCGGCAGGTCGCAAACCACAGGTCGCGCGACCGTCGCCCGGGACCCTCGACGGGGCCCGGCTCGGCTTTGCTTCTGTGTCTTTGGAACATCGTCGGACATGACGATGCTGATGCGCTAGCCGCTGAACCCGATTCGGCGTTGGCGGCGCGGGGCGATCCACCGGGTGCAAAAAGGGGCGGAAATCCTGCCATTCCGCCCCTGATTGGTGCCCGCCAGACAGATTTAATGACTATACGTTAGAGGGCATGCCCAGGCGCCAGCCGATCGGACCCCAGGCCTGCTCCGCGATAATGCTGCTTTCGGTGGTCGGGTTGCGGGCGAATTCCTTCGCGAAAGCCTTCCCGATACGGGTGTAGGCGTGCGAATAGGCCTCTTTCGGATCGCGGCGTTCGCCGGTTCCGATACGCGACTGCTGGTGCGCGTGAATCTCCTCGAAGGTGAACGGTTCGCCGCGGTGGGCTTCAGCGATCTCGCGCGTTCCGGCGATCATGGCGTTGCCGGCCCCGTCGGTGACCGCCAGCAGACCCTTGGGGAGATGTCCCGGATCGCGTGTAACCGTGCAGCGGAGCAGGAAGAAGAGGTGGTTTGCGCGATGCACATTGTGACGCTTGATCGCCGGGAGCGCTACGGGCTTACCCAAACGCACCGCCTCGATCGCCAAATCCAGCACTTCCGGCTGGGGTCCGTGGACAACCTTATCCTTTTCGTTGATCGGGCCGGTCCAGGCCACGGCGCGCTCGCAGGCGAGCCACAGCCGGGCCAAAGGATCAAAATCCCGACTTTTGTAGACAGGCTTGCGAGCGAGCGACTTGTTGGAACGGATGTCGCTGATGTCGGAGCGGAGCTGGCGAAGCAGCGCCCGCGCTTCCATCATGCGCTGCAGAATAAAGGCGTCAAGATCGTCGCCATGGGCCGCGCGCCACACAACCAGCGCGGTCTTCGCCCGCTGCTCGAGATCGCCGGCATCGCGGAACGGCTTGGCCTCCGCTTCAGTTGCATCTCGCCCGAAAGGGAGGCCTCCCCAAGAAGGCCAGCTAACGGCGTAGCTCCCGCGATCCGTGTCGATGATCAATCCGTGGTGCGCGAACGAGGCCTGGAAGTCTTGAGGCACCGGCTTGTCCTCTTCGCCGAAGTAGAGTCGCGCCGCTTCCTCGAAGAGCTCCAGTTCGTCGGAGATGCGGACGGCGAGGCTCGCGTTCAGCGGAGCCTTTCCGTTTGCCGCGCCATCGAGCGGCGGCAGTTCGGTTGGACGATAAATGCGGACATTGGCGGCGGCCGCCTCCATTTGCAGATCGTGGGCGATCCACAGTCGCGAGACGGTGGCGATGATCGCCAGCACGTCTTTAGCGTCATATTCATCGCCATAGCCGTCGTGCGGAACCGCACGCACGGCGGCGACGATTCGTCCCTCAAGGAGATACTTTATCAGTTGCGGATCATGCTTATTGAGCGTCCTGAGGACTCCGGGGAGAAGATCCAGATCATCGATGCAGAGCAGATCGGCGATTTCGAGTCGCGCTGCCTCGTCGGGGACACGGAGAAGGCAGCGCTGGATCCAGTTATCGAAGCCCGCTTGCGTGCGCTCCACAAGCGAGGCGTCATAATAGCGACGCTGCTGTTCGAGGATGATAAGTTCCAGCACGGTCAGGTCCACCTTTTCCGCGAGGAGCTTGTTGATCTCTTCTTTCGAGAGCTTCGGGAAGGCATGATCCTCCGCCTGATAAGCAAGCGTGGACGTCAGAGCTGCGCCGAGATTGGCGGGAGATGATCCGAACTGGTATAAGTATTTCTTCATAACTTGTTAACTTTCTACGCTGCGTGGTCATGTCGCCACTACGAAACATTTAGGGAACACGCGGGGGTGTTTTCAACTATCTTCCGTTTTTTTGAGTGCCTTGGGCTTGAAATCAGGGCTCGCTGAACCATTTTCGGATTCGGAAAAGGAAAAAATTTTTTTTGCGGCCTTCTCCATTTCTTCTGCAATTTCGCCTTCCAATTGATCGATACGGTGGTTCAACCGATCGAGTTCGCCGATCTGAGCGAGCGGCGATCGTCCGTCTGCGAGTGCTGTGCTGACGCGATCAGCAAGCGCATCGAAGGCTTCGGCCAGTTGATGGCGTTCCTGCAGTCGGAGTTCGATCCGCTGTTCCAGTGCGGTGAGCTCAAGAACGGCCATCGGCTCGGCGGCGCAATCATCATGGATGCTGTCGGTCATGCGAGGTGCTCCGGAAGTGCCGGTAGCGCCGGCATGGTCGGCGGTGTCCAGAATCTCGGATTTCCGCCTTGCTCCTTCAGCCACTCGAAGGCGCTGCCGCGTTTTCTGAACTTCGGCTCGGCGATGCCGAGGGCCCGGGCGATCTCGCGGACCAGATGCTTCTGATTGACCGTGACCTTGTCGTGCCGCCAGCTTTGCATAGGGTCGCGTCCCTTTTTCGAACGGAGGAAGGTGGCGGTCTCGTTGATGTAGAGCTGCCGGAGCCAGGTCAGCCGCGACCAACTCCCCCACGCGCGGATGCAAGCGCCGGCCTCGGAATCGAACAATATCCGCAGCAGCCCACTCAGGCTCTCGTGCGGGTGATGCCGTGCGATGTAGCGCGACGATCTGGATGAGAAGTTAGCGACGATCAGGATGAGAAGCGCTGATCGCGACGAGGTCGTTTTGGTGTGTTTGATTGCCGCTGGCAAGACCTATGTCTCAGGTTGATTGTCGGG